>ENA-ORSX01000533-ORSX01000533.1-human-gut-metagenome-genome-assembly--contig:-NODE-533-length-39121-cov-6.078764_pt1 | contig 39121 bp, 32 predicted proteins | sample MGYA00241904_ERZ509172 | MGnify/ENA primary metagenome ERZ509172 (study PRJEB26280, sample SAMEA2338795) | human gut metagenome | biome: human gut; feature: human-associated habitat; material: faeces...
TAAGCCCCAGGCCCGGCTCAAGCCCTTCCTGCTGTTTCCCCCCCCTCCCTCGGTTTTCCTCCCCCCCCAGCTTCTGTTGCCTTCGGCTTTATGCACCGGTTCGCTCCATAATCGGCGTTAGTTTTTCCCCTCTTCCCTTTTCTCGCAAGCCTTACCGGTTTGCCCGGCAGAGGCCCCGGAAAACCTCCGAGTAAGGCGGAGAGATGCCCTTATGGAGATGCACAGCTTTCATAAAGAAAGGGCAGGAAACGGGTAGGGAAGTTATCGGTAACTCCTCCCCAGCTACGTAAAGCCTGAGGCATATAAAAAAAGGGGAAGGAGCTTTACTCCTTCCCTCTTTGGGTGGGGACGTCAACGGGCTAATGCCGTTTCTTTTTTATGGTGTGCCGCTTGGGCATCATCTTGGGCGGGGCGAGAACTTTCACTTCCCCTTCAAGGGAAAGGGCCTTTTCAGTCAGACCAAAGGGAGCCCAGTTGGCCGGGACAAGGCTCAGTCGTTCAAAATTTCGCCCTGTTGCATAGATTACCGGGATATCCCCGGAAGAAGAGCCCGCCAGAAGCAGTGTTGCATTGCTCTCAGATGGAATGGCGGGATCGGTTGCCGGAAGTTCGGTCGGTTGGTTGTCGGCGGTTTGCTGCACTGCCTGCTCGCTTGGAGCCATCGGTTGTGTAGCGTTCCCGGTTATGGGTTGCGTCGCATTCCCGGTGAGGTGTGGCGTAGGTACGTCAGCGGCTGTCGGCTGTACGGGGCTGTCGCTTATGTCCGAAGGGTGCGCGCCCGGGGCGTAGATCCCTGTATTGTCGGCAAACAGGGGCTCTTCCTGCAATCTGTCGTTGGTACGCAAAAAGTTCAGGAAATCGCTTCCGGTCAGGCCCACAAGTGCGATCATCGGAGAACCGTCCCCCGCCGTCAGCAGGCTGACGGGCACAGTTCCGCCGTGGATGCCGATATAGGTTGTCTTGGCTCCAGCGGGCATTTCGCCCCATACGGCCTCTTCCTTCTTATCTCCGCCCTTGTCGGCGACAGGCGCCGGAGCGGCCCACACGGGACCGTTCGCCAGCGCGAACGCGGCGAGGAGAAGCAGAGCGAACCGCTTGGGAGTATGGAAGATTCCGTTCATGTCGAACACATATGACCGTATCAGCCGGAGGTCAAGCGCTTCCTGTAAAGCACTACCGGAATGCGCCCGCCCCCTAGCGCGCAACATGGCGGCGAGAGGGAATAATTTGTCCTCCCGCCTGTAAAAACACTATTTTTTCATTGCGCTTCTGACTTCGGCAACGCGGGCGGGAATGTCGGGAGCGCTGACGAATTCGGAAACGATGGCGCAACAGCGGGCGCCGTGCGCGATGACGTCCGCAATGTTGTGGCGCTTGATGCCTCCGATGGCGACGAAAGGCAGGGTGATGTTGGCAACCACCCAATCAAGATAATCGAGGGTCACAGCGGCGCATACGTCCTTTTTGGTCTGCGTCGGGTAAATGGGGCCGACCCCGATATAGTCCGCACCGGAGGCCACGGCCGCGCGGGCCTGATCAGGGGTATGGGTGGACAGGCCGATGATCATGTCCGGGCCGACGAGACGGCGCACGGCCTCGACGGGGAGATCCTCTTGGCCGACGTGCACGCCGTCGGCTTCGCAGAGGATAGCAATGTCAACATGGTCATTCACGATGAAGCAGGCACCAGCCTCGCGGGTCAGGCGGCGCAGCTCCATGCACTCTTTGAGCATCTGTCCGGCCTTTTTTTCTTTTTCGCGGTACTGGAGGATCTTGATGCCGCTGTCGAGCAGGGCTTTGGCGACTTCAACCGCCGGACGCCCGAGAGACAGTCCGTCGTCGGTGAGAGCGTAGAGGTCGGTTTCGGGAGAGGTCCCGGGCAACAGTCTGGGCATGGCGCACCTCGTCAGTCGGCTTCTACGCCGACGAAGGAAAAAGTGTTGACGTTGAACAGGCCGCGGGCGGTCAGCTTGAGTTCCGGAATGACGGGAAGGGCCATGAAACTGAGGGTCATGAACGGTTCGACGTCTTCGGGGATACCGAGCTCCGCACGCGCGGCAACGAGCATATCGTGAAGGACGGCATTGACTTCCTGCGGATCGGCGGAGGTCATGAGGCCCGCGATAGGGAGGGGCAGACGCCGGATGGCCCCTCCGTGCACGGAGACGATGCCGCCGCCCATGTCCGCCAATTCCCGGACGGCAAGCAGCATATCAGGGTCGTTGTCGCCCGCTACAACAATGTTGTGGGAGTCATGGGAAATGGTCGTCGCTATGGCCCCTCCCGTGAGCCCATAGCCTTCTAGAATCCCGATGCCGAGTTTTCCCGTCCTCTTGTGCCGCTCAATGACCGCGATCTTGGTCAGGCCGGGATTCAGCGCGGACTGGAAGCATCCCGTATCATCGGTCTTCACCTCGCGGACGAGGCTCTTCGTAACGAGGGAGGCGGGCTCAATGCCGATGACACGGGCTTTTCCGGTACGGACAGGCAAGGACAGGGCATCTTCGTCCAGCGGCTTGAGGTGGATGGAGTGGGAAGGCGCTCCCGCGGCAGCGTCATCCAGCGGGATGAGGATGCGGCCGTCTTCGGCGATCAGTCGTCCCGCCGTGAATACCTTGCGCACGCGGAATGCCTTGAGGTCATCCACAAGGATGAAATCGGCGTCCCTGCCGGGGGCGATGGCTCCCTTGTTGCGCAGCCCGAAGCACTCCGCGGCGTTGAGCGTGCACATGGTGATGGCCTGTACCGGATCCATCCCCATGCCTACCGCGAGGCGCAGATGGTTGTCCATGTGGCCGTCGGAAACGATATCCTCAATATGGCGGTCATCGCAGCAGAACGCGCAGCGCCGCGCGTTGCCGGGCGTAACGCCGGGCAGGAGCGTTCGGAGGTTCTTGGCGGCGGAGCCTTCGCGGATAAGGATGTAGCTGCCCCGGCGAAGGTTCTCGCGCATCTCTTCAAGCGTGGTGCACTCGTGGGTATTCGTAATGCCGGTGACGAGATAGGCGTCGAGATCCCGGCCAAGCAAACCGGGGGCGTGTCCGTCCACAATTTTGCCGTGGGACGTACCGAGCTGGATTTTTGCCAGTACGTCGTAGTCGCCGGAGACGACGCCGGGGAAGTTCATCATTTCGCCGATACCGGTCACTTTGGGGTCGTCGATGAGTTCTTCCAGTTCTTCAGCGGAAAGGACCGCGCCGGAATCCTCGAATGGCGTCGCCGGGACACAGGAGGGGAGGGCGATAAAAATATTGAGCGGCAGATGGCGTCCGTTTTCCAGCATGTACCGGATGCCTTCCAGTCCGTGGACATTGGCGATTTCGTGCGGATCGGCCACGACGCTGGTGGTGCCGTGCGGGAGCACCAGCCCGGCGAAACGCGCGGGGCTCACCATGCTGGATTCGATATGGATGTGGGCGTCGATGAGGCCGGGCAGCAGGTAGGCTCCCTGTGCGTCAACGACCTTCACCGCCTCGGTATGCGAGAAGCCGAGGATTTTGCCTCCGCCCACGCTGACGTCCGTTTCCCGGATTTCGCCGGTCAGCACGTCCACCAGCTTCGCGTTGGTAATGAGAAGGTCGGCGGGGCTGCGCCCGCCCGCCGCCATATCCACAAGGTTTTTCAGATCGTCGATGTCGTACATGCAGGTCTCCGGCGTAGAAAACAGGGGCAAGGCGGAAGGGCGAAGAAGCGTGGGCGCTTTTTCGTGTTTCTCCCAAACGTCTTGCCCACTCCAAAGAGTGTTTTTTGAGGATGGGGCACGAGTGAAAGGGTGACATACTTTCGGAAAAAAACGGAAAAAAGTCAAAAGGGTTGAGAGGAGAAGGGTGGGATGGCAGGGTATTTCCACTTTCAAATAGCGTATTCCAAAGGCAGCCTGCCTCAGAAATGACCGTGAACGGGGATTCGATAGGCACAAAAACTTTTGGAAAGCGCGTAGCGGGCTCCACGCTGGTAGATTTGGGGAAGGGGAAGCTTTTTTCAGAAAAGTTCCCCTTCCCCAATATTTCCAATCCGTTCAAAGTGAATCCATCCTGAAGAAAAGGGAGGAAGCCTTTTCCAGAAAAGCTTCTTCCTTTTTATCAAGTTCTTACTGTTCAAGGAGCGCTTTAGCGAAGTCATCCCCATTGAAGGGGCGGAGGTCTTCCATTTTTTCGCCAAGGCCGACGTAGGTGATCGGGATACCGTACTGCATGGAAACGGCCACGGCGACGCCGCCCTTGGCGGTGCCGTCAAGCTTGGTCAGGATAAGTTCGTCGATCCCTGCTGCTTCCTTGAATATTTTTGTCTGCTGGAGCGCGTTCTGACCGGTGGTGGCGTCTACAATAAGGATGCTGCGGTGCGGAGCTCCGGGATGCTTGCGGGCGATGACTTCCCGGATCTTGTGGAGCTCATCCATCAGGTTGCTCTTGGTGTGCAGACGTCCAGCGGTATCGATAAACAGAATATCGTATTGCTCCCTGATGGCGACATCCATCGCCTCCCACGCTACGGCGGCGGGATCGGCGTTCTGCCCCTTGGAGTGGAAACCGGAACCCGTGCGTTCCGCCCAAATGCCGAGCTGTTCCACGGCGGCGGCCCGGAAGGTGTCGGCGGCGGCAAGGAGGACTTTTTTGCCCTGCATACGGGCGCGGTAGGCCAGCTTGGCGATGGTCGTGGTCTTGCCTACCCCGTTGACGCCGATGATCAGCACGACCTCAGGCGGGTTGACCGCGACGACGCGGCGCGGGATACGGAAAATGTCTTCCAGCTCCGCCGCGAGGAGAGGACGAAGTTCCTCGGGAGTGGTCGCGGAGGCGGCACGCGCGCGGGACTTGAGGCGTTTGCACAGCTCGGTCGCGGCTTCGACGCCCATGTCCGCCATAATGAAGAGTTCTTCCAATTCGTCCCAGAAGTCGGCGGACAGGTCGCCGTGGCTGGCGAAGAGGGTGGAGAGCCCTTTGCCGAGCTGTTCACGGGTCCGTTCCAGCCCTTGATGCAGCTTGAGGAAAATGCGGTTGCGTTCATCCTCTTCGTCCTCAAGATCGAGAGCAAGGGCGAGGCGGTACTGCAGTTCCGAACGGAAATCCGCCACTTCTTCGTATTCCATGCGCGCGGCCCATGCGGCGAAGTCGGCGACGAAGGCATCGGCTTCGTTCTCCGGGGCTCCAAGGGCGGTCAAAAGGAAGCGGACACGCTCCCAGAGTTCGTCGCCCGTGCGTGCGTCGGGTCCGAGATCTTCCAGAGCGATGGACAGCCACACGGACAGGCGCGGTTCGGCTTCCCGGAGGGTAAGCAGCAATGTGTCGCGCCATCCGGAAGGTTTCTCCGGCGCGCTGGGCTGGGGGGCAGGTTGGGCGGCAGCCGCAGGTACGGGAGCTTGCCCGTCCGGTTCAAGAGATTGTCCGGAAACGGGCTGATCCCTTTCCAGATCGGCCTGTTGCTGCTCTACGGCTGCCGTTTCCGGCAGTTTTTCCGAAAACTTCACAGGAGATTGTGGCGCGTCAGAAGCGGAAGGTTCTTCGTGAGATGCGCCGCCTTCCGTTTCCGCTGGCTGCGGATCAGCCAGCACTTCCTCTGCCGGAGCCTGCGGCGTTTCCTGTGTCTCAGCAGGTTTATTCGATGACCACAGCCGTTTGATACTTGAGAAGAAACCCATGCGTCTATCCTTAAAAAGAGGTCTGCGGATGCGAGGCGGGAGCGTTGAGCAACCGTACCATGCGACTATTTGCGTACTTGTGCCGTCCCGTCAAGCCCTGCTTTTCGGAGTGGGGAAACCACGCCGGTCTTGAGGGACGGTACAGGGATTTTGCCTTTTTGGCCTGTTTGAGAGGGGTGAGAATCACGAAGTTTAAATTTTTTTACAAAAAGGGTTGATCTCGGTTTAGAGTTATGAGAAAAGAAACGCGAACACTGGATTGTCCTGTGTTCGTCGATCAAGGAATTTTATTTAAGAAGGAAGGAATACAAATGAAGCGCATCGTGACTCTGCTTCTTGCTGCCGGCCTCGTGCTCGGCGCTGCTGCTGGTTCTCAGGCTGCTGATATCAAGGCCAAGGGCAACTGGACGTTTTCTTGGCAGGTGGGTGACCAGACTTTTGCCAAGCATTCCGGCAAGGATAACTTCACCGCGAAACAGCGTCTGCGTACCCAGATCGACGTCATCGCTTCTGAATCCTTGAAGGGTGTCCTGTTCCTCGAAATGGGCGATCAGAACTGGGGCAAGTCCGCTGATGGCGCTTCCCTCGGTACCGACGGCAAGATCGTCAAGGTCCGTTACAGCTACGTTGACTGGGTCATCCCCCAGACCGACGCCAAGGTCCGTATGGGCCTCCAGAACTTCAGCCTGCCCGGCTTCATTTCCAACAACCCCATCCTCGGCGGCGGTTCCGCTGACGGCGCTGGTATCACCATCTCCGGTCAGTTCACCGAAAACGTGGGCGCCAGCCTCTTCTGGCTCCGTGCTGAAAACGATAACCGCGCGGGCACGTTCTACAATGGCAACAACTATAGCGACGCAATGGACTTCGTGGGCTTGACCGTCCCGATGACCTTCGATGGCGTAAAGGTGACCCCTTGGGCCATGGGTGGCATCATCGGTCGCGACAGCTTTGACAATTCTGACGAGTACTACAAGGATTGGTACGGGACGAGCGGTTCGCATCTGCAGCGTCTGCTGCCCATCGGGACCGACAATCTTGCCAATAGCTCTCTTGACCGCCATGGCAATGCCTGGTGGGTCGGTGTGGCTTCTGAGCTGACCTATTTCGATCCTTTCCGCTTCGCTCTTGACGCTGCTTACGGTAGCGTTGATATGGGTTCTTATAAGACCGCTGGTGGAAAGAACTTCGACGCTCAGCGCGCTGGCTGGTTCGCTTCTATTCTCGGTGAATACAAGATGGACTACTTCACCCCTGGCGTCCTGTTCTGGTATGCTTCCGGTGATGATAGCAACCCGTACAACGGCTCCGAACGCATGCCTACCGTTGAAGGCTCTTGGGCTGTTTCTTCTTACGGCTTCGATGATAATTTCGGTCGTGTTTCCTGCGATATGCTCGGCCTGTCCAACGATGGCACCATGGGCGTGTACCTGCAGGCGAAGGATATCTCCTTCATGGAAGACCTGACGCACATTTTCCGCGTCGGCTTCGTGAAGGGTACCAACAACACCGAAATGGTTCGTCATGGTGGCGCTACGCTGACCAACGGCGGCAACAGCCTGTACCTGACCACCGCCGACAAGGCTTGGGAAGTCAACTTCGACACCCAGTACAAGATCTACAAGGATCTTACCTTGGCCGTCGAACTTGGCTACATCAACCTCGACCTCGAAAAGGGTGTCTGGGGTAAGACGGTTGACAACTACAAGGACAACATCTTCCGTGGTGCTGTGACCTTGCAGTACACCTTCTAATTGAAGTCGGCTGACGCCGGTTCCGGTTAGTTTTGATGAGGAGGGAGTTTTTTACTCCCTCCTTTTTTGGGTAAGCACCTCTAAAAAGAAAGGAATACACATGAAGCGCATCGTGACTCTGCTTCTCGCTGCTGGTCTTGTGCTTGGCGCCGCTGCCGGTTCTCAGGCTGCTGACATCAAGGCCAAGGGTACGTGGGAATTCGGTTTTGAATTTTCCGATCGTACCTTCCAGAAGCATGACGGCGAAGATACCTTCAAAGCTCAGCAGCGTCTTCGCACCCAGATTGATGTCATCGCTTCCGAATCCCTGAAGGGTGTCGTATTCCTCGAAATGGGGCATACGAACTGGGGTAACGCCAAACAGGGCGGCGCGCTCGGTACGGACGGCAAGGAAGTTGAAGTCCGTTATTCCTATGTTGATTGGGTCATCCCCCAGACTGACGCCAAAGTTCGTATGGGGCTCCAGCCCTTCGCTCTGCCTGACTTCACGGTGGGCAACCCCATTCTGGGCGGCGGGAACGCTCAGGGTGCTGGCGTTATCGTTTCCGGCGATTTCAGCGAAAACGTAGGTGCCAGTCTGTTCTGGTTGCGCGCTGAAAACGACAATGTAGGTTCTTGGGAGGATGCTAAGGGCGGAATGCACCGCTTCTCTGATGAAATGGATTTCATCGGCTTGACTGTTCCGCTGACTTTTGACGGCGTGAAAGTGACGCCTTGGGCCATGTACGGTTCCATCGGCAGGGATTCTTTCCCCACTGCCGGGTATAATGCTGATAACTATCCGACGTATAACAATAATAAGCCGTGGAACAACAGCCGTGGTGCGAGCATGGCCGCAGGCCTGCTGCCCGCCTCTTCTGTTCCCGAACTCTCCACCGACACCCGCGCCAATGCCTGGTGGATCGGCTTTGGTGGTGAAGTGACGGCGTTCGCGCCCTTCCGTGTTGCGCTTGATGCGGCATACGGTAGTGTTGATATGGGACAAGAACGCGGCTCAAAAGAACTTAACGGCAGAGATTTTGATATCAAGCGTTCCGGCTGGTATACGTCGCTGCTCGCCGAATACAAGCTTGATGTGGTCACTCCCGGCTTGTTGTTCTGGTATTCTTCCGGTGATGACAGCAATGGTTGGGACGGCTCTGAACGCCTGCCTACTATTCAGGGGTCCTGGGCTCCCACGTCCTATGGCTTTGATGCTGCGGTCTACAATACCGCCAATTGCTTGGTCAGCGAAACGTTGAATGGTACTTGGGGTGTGACGCTGCAGTTGAAGGATATTTCCTTTATGGAAGACCTCAGCCACGTGTTCCGGGTTGCGTACTATGCCGGTACCAACAACAAGGCAATGGCTGAGAAGGGTTGGGTTTCCAGCCCGTGGGACGATCAGAATGCTACCGGCACCGGCCTGTACCTGACCACGAAGGACCATGCTTGGGAAGTCAACTTTGATACCCAGTACAACATCTATAAGGATCTGACCCTGGTTCTCGAACTGGGTTACATCAACCTGAAGATCGATGAAGATGTTTGGGGTTTGGACAGCAGCGATATCCGCAAGAACAACTTCAAAGCTGGCGTCAACCTGACCTACGCTTTCTAATTGAAGTCGGCTGACGCCGATTCCGGTTAGCTTGGATGAGGAGGGAGTTTCGGCTCCCTTCTCTTTTTGTATTTGACGCGCGGCACGGGCGCTGGAGAGGATTCCTGACCGTGCAACGCGTGGATCCCAAATCATAACGGACTGGTTTTGTATCCTATTGCGCAAAAAGCACTTCTCCCCTTGACTCGGAAAGAACGCCGGGATTAGACTTCTGCGGTAGTGGAACAATCTCCTTGCCGTAAGGGAGGTCGTTCCGTAACACTCACGTTTAGAGGGGGAATTGTATGCCTTCATGGATGTATTTTGTGTTGGCCCTGGCAGGGCTGCTGGCTGGGTATTGTGTGTATGGCGCCATTGTGGAAAAGGTGTTCGGGCCTGATCCCAACCGCCCCACGCCTGCCTGCAAAATGCCTGACGGTGTGGACTATGTGGAGATGAGCCCTACCAAGGTGTTTCTGATCCAGCTGCTGAACATTGCCGGTCTTGGACCCGTCTTCGGGCCGATCCTTGGTGCCCTCTACGGCCCTATCGCTCTCCTGTGGGTCGTAATCGGATGCGTGTTCGCCGGTGCCGTACATGACTACTTCTCGGGGATGTTGTCCGTCCGTTATAACGGCAAGTCCGTGCCGGATATCGTCGGGTACAACCTCGGCGACCTCATCAAGAAGCTCATGCGCGTGTTTGCCGTCGTGCTGCTCATTCTGGTGGGCGTGGTCTTCGTGGCGGGGCCCGCTGGCCTGCTGTCCCAGCTGACCGGTATGCACAGTATGCTCTTTGTGGCGATCATCTTTGCGTACTACTTCCTTGCCACTATCCTGCCTGTGGACAAGATTATCGGCCGCATCTACCCGTTCTTCGCTGTACTGCTGGTGTTCATGGCCGTTGGGCTGCTGAGCGCTCTGGCCTTCAAGGGGTACACCTTCTACAGCAACATCGAATGGACCATGCATAGCCCCTCCGGCCTGCCCGCCTGGCCGCTGGTGTTCATTACCATTGCCTGCGGCGCTTGCTCCGGCTTCCATGCCACGCAGTCTCCGCTGATGGCCCGGTGCATCAACAACGAAAAGCATGGCCGTAAGATCTTTTACGGTGCGATGATTGCGGAAGGCGTTATCGGGCTTATCTGGGTGACCCTCGGCATGTCCTTCTACTCCGATACGGCCGCTCTTGCCGCCGCCCTTGGCCCCAAGGGGAACGCCGCGCTGGTCGTGAACAACATCTCCGTGGAACTGCTTGGCGTGTTCGGTGGCGCCCTTGCCGTCCTCGGCGTTGTGGTGTTGCCCGTGACATCCGGCGATACGGCCTTCCGTGCTGCCCGTTTGACCATTGCCGACGCTATCGGCTATGATCAGCGCCCGCACAAGAATCGCCTGATGATAGCCGTCCCGCTGTTTGTCGTGGGCGTCGCTTTGAACTTCATTCCCTTTGGGATGCTGTGGCGTTACTTCGGATTTGCCAACCAGGCCCTCGCCGCTATCATGTTGTGGGCTGCGGCCGCCTACTTGCTGCATCGCGGCAAGTTCCATTGGATTGCCTCCGTGCCCGCTTGTTTCATGACTGCCGTGAGCGCCGTGTATATCTGCTTTGAGAAGACGATGGGCTTCGGCATGTCCTACGAACTGTCCAATATCGTGGGTATCGCCATAGCGCTGATTTGCTTCGCGCTGCTGCTGACCGCAGGCCGTAAGGTCCAGCCTACTGATGATCTGAGCGTTTGACCCGAAAAAAGGGGCGCCCGGATTGGAGCGCCCCTTTTTTCGGTGGAAAGGGAACTCCGCTCTAAACATCGGACCGCCTTTTTTCCGTTTTCTCGGGCATGAGAAGCGATTGCCTTTTTATCTGTTCCAGTTATAGTCCGCCGACCCTCCTTGAAACAGTGTTTCAAGGAGGGTTGTCTTTCTCCTTTTTTCCCTTTTGAGGTTTTTCATGTCTACGAAGCGTCGAGCCTATCTCACTGAAATGAAAACGCAGCTTACTCTTGCCGTTCCAGCCCTTTTGGCGCAGATCGCCATGATTTCAATGGGATTTGTGGATATGGTCATGACGGGCCGGGTGGGGGCGGTGGATATGGCGGCTGTGGCGCTGGCCGGGTCGCTCTGGGTTCCGCTCGTCCTGTTCGGACAGGGGCTGCTGCTCGCGGTTACGCCGTGCGTGGCGCAGCTTCGCGGGGCTGGGTCCATGCGGAGCGGCGAACACATGCAGGGTGTCGGGCACGTCATGCGGCAGGGTATCTGGATGGCGCTGTTCATTTCGGTTCCGCTCATCCTTATCGTGTATCTGGTATCGTTCCATCTCGCCGATATGGGCGTTGAGGGGGCTCTCGGGCTCATGACGGGGCAGTACCTGAGGGCGATCATCTGGGGGGCTCCTGCCTACCTGCTGTTCGTGGCTTTGCGCTGCGGCATGGAGGGGATGGCGCTTATGCGTCCGGCCATGTTCGCGGGCTTTATGGGGCTGCTCATCAATATTCCGTGCAACTATATCCTGATTTTCGGCAAGCTCGGCCTCCCGGCGCTCGGCGGGCCGGGTACGGGCGTTGCTACGGCGATCGTCTATTGGGTCATGTTCCTGACGATGGTGGTGTACGTGTGCCGGCATACCTACTTGCGGGAATTGATGACCTGGCGGGTATGGGAATTCCCCGTTTGGGCGACGCTCAAAAAACTGGCGGGCATCGGTTTTCCCGGCGCGCTGGCCATGCTGTTTGAGGTGACGCTGTTCGCGGCGGTGGCGCTGCTCATCGCGCCGCTCGGGGCCATTCAGGTGGCGGGGCATCAAGTCGCCCTGAATTTCAGTTCGTTGCTGTTCATGGTCCCGTTGTCCATCGGTACTGCGGCGACCATCCGTACGGGGTTTGCCCTCGGGCGCAAGTCGGTGGAGGCCGTCCGCGTGGCGAGCCGATCTTCATGGCTTTTGGCCTGCATGGCGGCCTGTTTCACGGCGTCGGTGACCATCCTCTGGAGGCATCAGATCGCCGCCGTCTACAACAACGATCCGGTAGTGCTCGGGTTGGCGTCGCACTTGCTGCTGTTTGCCGCGACCTATCAGATTACGGACGCCGTGCAGGTGGTCAGCGTTGGTATTCTGCGTGGGTATAACGATACGCGGGCCATCCTGTGCGTGACGCTGATTTCCTACTGGGTGTTCGCCCTGCCTGTGGGGTATACGCTTGGCAGGACGCATTTGTGGGGCGATCCCCTTGGCCCGCAGGGGTTCTGGACGGCGTTTATTGTCGGCGTATCCATTGCAGCCGTCCTTCTGGTCATCAGGGTTCGCGTGTTGGAACGCCGGTTGCTCTCCGGATTTGATCGGATCAAGGTTATGGAAGGGTAAAAGAAATTGGGGAAGGAAAGGGGAAACTTTCTTCAGAAAGTTTCCCCTTTCCTTCCCCAAAACCCTCCCCTTTTCCCTTCAAAGACTTTTGACTGGTGGGGAGGCCGCTCGGCGGGAGTTCGTTCCTGCGGAGGATTTGGCTAAGATGATAGCCCCCTCCAAGTATCTACTTCCCTCTCCTTTTCGCCCAATATTCTCGGACGGCCTTGTTGTGAGCGGCTAAATTGGTGCTGAACACATGGGAGCCGTCTTCCCCGCGCGCGACAAAATAGATGTAGTCGTGCTGCTCCGGGTTAGCGGCCGCTTTGAGGCAGGCGAGGCCCGGTGAGCAGATAGGGCCGGGCGGCAGGCCGGGGTGCTTGTAGGTGTTGTAGGGGTTGCCCTCGTCGTCGAGATGTTTGCGCCGCAGATTGCCGTCAAAGCCTTCCCCGAGCCCGTAGGCAGTGGTGGGGTCGGCCTGGAGCAACATGTTGAGCCGCAGCCGGTTGGCGTATACCCCGGCGACGCGGGGCCTCTCGGAGGGTACGGCTGTTTCCCGTTCGACGATGGAGGCCAGCGTGACCAGACGCCGTACCTCATCGCGCCCGGAAGGGCCCGGACGCTTGCCGCCGGGCCAGAGCGGGGCGGTCCTGCGCCAGAAGTTGTCGATAAGCCGTCCGACGACCGATTTTGCGGTGGCTTCGTTGAGTTCCAGCGGACGCATGATCAGATAGGTGTCCGGGAACAGGAAGCCTTCCGCGCTGTCGAACGGAATGCCCCAATGCCGCAGAAAGGCGGGGTCATGGACGAGCTTGTCGAAATCCTCGAAACGCACCATCTGCGCCTCTTCCAGCCGCTTGCCCACTTCCCACCAGGCGAGGCCTTCGGGGATTGTTACCCGGTCGAGCAGGGGGGAACCGTTGACGAGTTGATCGATGACCTGCTGCGGCGTCCAGCCCGTGTTGAGCCGGAACCGTCCGGGTTTGAGCGCGTGGGGGATATCCCTGTAGTTCATCCAGCGGAGCAGGAGTATGAACTTGCCGGCATTGCGCACGGCCCCGAGGCGGACGAGCTCAGGCGTCAGGGTACGGAACGTCGTGCCGGGATTGACGGTCACTTCCACGTCTTGCGCGGGCGCGACGGCGGGATCGGTGCCGGGGCTGTTCAGGAAGTCATAGGCCAGCCAACCGGCTCCGCCGCAAGCCAGCAGGACCAGCAGCATGAACCCGAGCAGGAAGCGCGGCCAGAGCCGTTTGGGGTTGGGCGTCTCGGGCGCGGAAGCGGGCTGAGGCGTTTCCGGCTCCTCCCCATCAAGGGGAGAGGCCTCGCCGGGCTTCTCCTCAGTCGGCTGCCGGTTCTCTGCTTCGGGGGATGACGCATCGGAATGTTGTTGATCTGGAGGAGCCTGTTGATTCCGTGTATCCGATGCGCTGGAAGGTATGCCTGTTTCTTCTGGGCGCGAGGCGCCGGGGGCGGCGGGTGTGTTTTGGGTTTCTTCGGGGGATTCGTTCATATGGTTTTCCGTTTGGCTTCCGGTTGATCGAGGAAAGATTGCAGGATGCGTACGGCGGCCTGCTGGTCGAGTACGGCCCGGCCTTGAGCCGCGGAACGTCCGGCGTCCCGGAGGTCCCTTTCGGCTTCGTAGCTGCTGAGGGCTTCCTCCATCCAAAACAGGGGAAGGGTGGTGCGCCGGGCGAGGCTCTTGGAAAAGTTGCGGACCTGCCGGGTCGTGAGGCTTTCCTCGCCGTCGAGGTTGATGGGAAGCCCTATGACGATGGCGTCCGTGGCTTCGGCTTCAATGAGGGCGAGCAATTCCTCAAAAAAGGCGGCGCGGGTACGCATGAGGATGGTTTTGCGGGGAAAGGCCATGCTGCCCCCGGTATCCGAAACCGCAATGCCGGTGCGTTTCTGGCCGTAGTCTATGGCGAGGTACTTCATAAAAATCCTTTGCGGAAGGCGTCGGTATGCCCCGGAAAGAAAGCGGAGCTCCGTGTGGCGGAAAGCCCTGTTGAAGGGATTCCGTAAGGGCCACCGCCCCGTAACCGGGCGAAGACACACTATCCCGCGCCCCGTCAGGACGCAACCCGTTGTGGACCCGCGCGGGGGGTGCTAGAAAGAAACGGTCCTTACAATCTCAACCAAGGAGATGTTTATGGATTTTCTTGAGCTTGTAACCGGGGCCCGGACCTGCCGCCGTTTCCGGGAAGCCGAGGGGATGCCCGCCGGAACGCTGGACTGGCTTATTGAGTGTGCCCGCGTGACGCCTTGCGGCGGAAACGCGCAGGCGTTGCGGTTTGCCGTTGCGGAATCCCCGGAAGCTTGCGCCGCCGTTTTTCCGGCGTTGAAATGGGCGGGGATGCTGACCGATTGGGACGGACCCGAGGCGGGCGAGCGTCCCACCGGTTACGTCGCCATTCTCGGTGAGGCGGGGACGCGGGCAAAACTGAATGCCATTGATGCGGGCATCGCCGCGCAGACCATCCAGCTGGCGGCGTATACGCGGGACCTCGGCTGCTGCATTTTCCTGTCCTTTGACCCGCGCAAGATCCGCGAGGTGCTGGGCATCCCCGAGAACCTTGAACCGTTGCTCGTACTGGCGCTCGGCTTCCAAAAGGAAGTCCGCCGCGTTGAAACCGTGGGGGCTGACGGCTCCGTGAAGTACTGGCGCGACGCGCAGGGCGTGCACCATGTGCCGAAGCGTCCTCTTGAGGATCTGCTGATCATCAAAAAGTAGTGGAAAGAAGGAAGAAAACGGCTCTTTACAGAAGAGAGGCCGCTCGCTATAGTCATCCGAGCTAGGGGAGCCTGTCAAGGCTGAGAGTGGGTTCGTCCCAGACCCTTGGAACCTGACGCAGCTGGTACTGCCGTAGGGAAGCGTCATCATGCCTGATCCTGAGAACGCCCGTCCCTCGTGACGGGCGTTTTTTGGTTGATGGCCAACCGCACGAGGCTTTCATGAATATCACCGTAAACGGCGAGATCACCGTATGCAATGAGGGGGCGACGCTACTCGACCTTATCCTCCGGCTCGGGTTGTCGCCTGAAAAAATCGTGGTGGAGTGGAACAGGGACATTGTGCCCGCCGGGACGTTTGCCGAAACCGCCTTGCAGGACGGCGACACGCTCGAGCTGTTGCAGTTTGTCGGCGGCGGGTAAAGCGGGGTATTCCCGGAACAGGCGAATCTCCTGAAGAAGGGAGGCGTCTCCGCCTTCCTTTGTCTTTCCTCCCTCATGCGTCGGCTGTTGAGGGAACCCGACAGGCGTTGCTCCGCACCGCCGGGTGCTCTTTTCGGAGCGTTCTTTTGGGGTGTTTGCCCCGTCATATTTGTTCACTCAAGGATGGGCCATGAAAACGAGTTCGGATGCATTGATCATCGGCGGTGTGGAACTGCACAGCCGTCTGTTCATCGGTACGGGAAAATACGGTTCGGACAGCCTGATCCCGGCGGTCGCGGAAGCTTCCGGCGCGGAAGTCATCACCGTGGCGCTGCGGCGTGTGGATCTCGGCAACTCGAAAGACAATGTGCTGAGCCACATCCCCGGCACGATGCGGCTTTTGCCGAACACCTCCGGCGCACGCACCGCCGACGAAGCCGTGCGCATCGCCCGTCTGTCCCGTGCCGCAGGATGTGGCGACTGGATCAAAATCGAAGTCATCTCCGACACGCGCCATCTCCTGCCCGACGGCTACGAAACCGCCAAAGCCACGGAAACCCTTGCCAAGGAAGGCTTCACCGTCCTGCCGTACATGAACCCCGATCTGTATGTGGCCCGCGATCTCGTGAATGCCGGAGCCGCCGCCGTCATGCCCCTCGGTGCGCCCATCGGCACGAACCGCGGCCTCCAGACCAAGGAAATGGTCCGTATCCTCATTGAAGAAATCAGCCTGCCCATCGTTGTCGATGCGGGCATCGGCAAGCCTTCGCAGGCCTGTGAAGCTATGGAAATGGGCGCGGCGGCCTGCCTCGTGAACACCGCCATTGCCACGGCGGGCGATCCGGTACGCATGGGCGCGGCCTTCGGCGAAGCCGTGCGCGCCGGGCGCAACGCCTTTCTTGCCAAGGCGGGCCCGGTCTTGCAGGGCGGGGCGTCGGCCTCCTCGCCGCTGACCGGGTTCCTCGGCGGCCACGACGAGGGGGCCGCGTCATGAGCCGCCTGTTTTCCGACGTCTTGCCGGAGTGGCCTTTGGATGAAGTGGAGGCCGGGCTGGCCTCGGCCACGGAAACGGATGTGCTGGCCGCTCTGGAGCTGGCGGAAAACGGCCGACGCCTGAACGCCCGGGATTTCATGGCGCTGGTATCTCCCGCCGCCTCTCCGCATCTTGAAACGATGGCCCGTATTGCCCGCGACGTGACGGTCCGGCAGTTCGGGCGCTCCATCCAGTTGTTTACGCCGCTTTATCTCGCCAACTACTGTACCAACCAGTGCGTGTACTGCGGCTTCAACACCAAGAACCATATCCATCGCTCCATGTTGACGATGGACGAGGTGGAGGCCGAAGGCAAGGTCATCGCCGCGACCGGGCTCCGCAACATCCTGCTTTTGACCGGTGACGCTCCGAAGCTGACCGGGCCCGCGTACATCGCGGAGGCGGCCCGTCGCCTGCGCCCGTATTTCCCGAGCATCGGCGTCGAGGTCTATTCCATGAGCGAGGATGACTACCGGATGCTGGTGGACGCGGGAGTGGATTCGTTCACGATGTTTCAGGAGACGTATAACGAGGAGCTGTACCTCAAGCTGCATCCCGCCGGTCCCAAGCGCGATTTCCGGTTCCGTCTGAACGCTCCGGATCGGGCGGCCCGCGCGGGTATGCGTTCGGTGAACGTGGGCGCGCTGCTCGGCCTCGATCAGTGGCGGCGCGACGCCTTTTACACCGGGTTGCACGCGGACTGGATTCAGGCGACGTATCCCGGTGTGGACATCGCCGTTTCCGCGCCGCGTATGCGTCCGCATGAAGGTTCGTTCAACGACATCCATCCCGCTTCCGAACGGGATTTGGTGCAGTACATCCAGGCGCTCCGGCTCTATCTGCCCGCCGCCGGGATCACGCTGTCCACGCGCGAGCGCCCGTTCCTGCGCGATCGGCTCATCGGGCTTGGCATCACCAAGATTTCGGCGGGCGTTTCCACCGCCGTGGGTGGACATGCCCATGCCGCGCAGGATGCCGCCGAGGAGCACGACACCGCCCAGTTTGAGATCGCCGACGATCGGGATGTGGATCAGATGATTGCCGCCATTGAGGCGCAGGGCTACCAGCCCGTGTGCAAGTCGTGGGAGCCTCTCGACGAAGCTTACGCCTGCGGCAAGTCGGCGTAGAGTAGAAGAAGTGGGGAGACTGGGGAGGGGAAAGGGCCCCTATCCCCTCAAAACTTTTGACTGGCAGGGAGGCCGCTCGGCGGGAGTTCCGTTGTGCGGGATGTTGAGGTGCGGAATGGATGGGATTGTCGGCTGGGATGCGGTATTGGAAGGGCATCTTGCGGCGGAACAGTGCAAGGTGTTGGCGTCGGCGCGCATCGGCATGGCCGGAGCGGGCGGGTTAGGCTCCAACTGTGCCGTCTTTTTGGCTCGGACGGGTATTCGGGATTTCGTGATTGCGGACCCGGATGTGGTGGCGTTGTCCAATTTGAACCGCCAGCATTTTTTCCCCCGGCATTTGGGATTGCCGAAGGTGGAGGCGCTGGGCGCGGTCTTGCGGGAGCTGAACCCGTCCGTCATCCTGCGGCTTGAGCAGCGGGCTCTTGATGGCCCTTCGGCCTGCGGATTGTTTGCCGGATGCGACATCGTCGTCGAGGCCGTGGATGATCCCGAAGTGAAAAAGAGTCTCGTCGAAGCATTGCTGTTGGCCGGGCATCGTGTGGTTTCCGCCTCCGGCATGGCCGGGTGGGGCGGCGTTCCGATGACCGCCCGGAAGCTCGGAAGCCGTCTCGTCGTGGTTGGCGATCACGTCAGCGGCATCGGGCCCGGTATGCCGCCCCTTGCGCCTCGCGTCGTCATGGCCGCCGCTATGGAGGCCGATGCCGTTCTGGAAATGTTGCTGGGTGAGTGTAGCTGAAGCATTGGGAAAGGGAGGAAAGGTTTTCTGGAGGACGCTTTTCCCTGTTCTCCCCAAACCCTATCTCCCCTTTTCCCTAAAACATTCGACGCTATTGAATCCCCGTTTCCGATTGTGCGATCCACAAAAGAAAAGTCCCGAACCGCATAAGGTCCGGGACTTGTTTTTTACCGGAATGCCGGGGACGCCCTGTCAGGGGACAGCTTCCCGTGCCGCCCATCCCGCCATTGCCCCTTACAAACGTTTTAGGGGGATAGGGGCGGGGAGGGGAAAGGGACCCCTTTGAAAAAGGGGTCCCTTTCCCCTCCCCTATTCACTTCATCTATACATTCTCAACCTGCTGGATGCCGTCGAGCTTCCAGGTGCCGTCGCCGGAGGCGGGACGGACGAAATGCCAGATTTCGCGGACGTCGATGGGCGCTTCCTGCGAGGGGTCTTCGCGGAGCAGGACGTTGAAATAGACCTGCGCGATCTGCTCGTCGCCGACGGTGTCCACGGAGAGGAGCGAGGCGTTCACGAGCATGATCTCAGTGTTGCCGGGGGTCTTGTCCTCGGCGGCCTGCTGCTGGATCTCCTTCTGGAACGCTGGGGTGGAGAACTGGGCGATATCGGAAAGATCGCGCTTGTCCCACGCATTGTTCAAACGGGTATAGGCGGCCTTCGCGCCGCGAAGGAACTCTTCTTCATCGAATCCGGCAGGCTTCTTGGGTTCGTCCTGATACAGGGGCTGCTGGCCGGAAGACGGCGTGGTCAGCGCGTCCCAGTCAAAACCGCCTTTGCCGCTTTGGGGAGCCGCCGTACGCTGATGCGTCGAATCGGAGCCGGGCGTGCTGCGGAGCGAATCGAAACCGCCCGCATTGGGCTGTCCTGCGCCCTGTGTCGCGGCGCGGCGTCTGCCGAAGAACTTGAACGCGAGGAAAAGGAGGCCGCCGATAAGGATGATGTCGAGGAAGCCGCCGCCATTGAAGCCGCCGCCAAAGAGCAGCGAGCCGAGCAGGCTACCGGCGAGAAGGCCCCCGAGCATACCGCCCATGCCTCCGAAAAGACCACGGCTCGGAGCGGCGGAGTTGGCCATCTGCTGGCTCTGGCGGTTGGTCTGCTGATTGAACGAGGAGGAAGGATTAGAGGGCAGCGGTTTCGTGTAGGGCTGGCTCATGGACGGGCGTCCGCCGAAGGAACGGCCACCGCCGATACGAGCGGCGTCGGCCTCACCATAGGCGAAAGCCAGCATGACCAGAACCAGTACGGCGCTGAGACAGGCATAAAACGACTTGGGCATGATGTGTCCTCTGGATGGTTGGGCAGGCAATTTCCTGCCGCTGTTTTGGGTGTTGCAGTGTATAGGGTAAGGACGAAGAGGGAAAAAAGCAAGCCCGGCACGTCCTTGCTGGGGAGCACAACCGGGCTTTCTCATATGGCGGAGGCATCAGGGGCGCATCCATTGGCCGGTGGATGCGGCGAGCGCCTGCATGTCGTTGATGAGTTTGCTGGTGTGGTACCCATCGGCCGCCGCATGATGGACGGAGACGGCGATCGGCAGGAGCATGTCCGGCCCCTGCGCGAAGTACTTGCCGAAGGTGATGATGGGCGGCAGGAAGGGCGGTTCCGTGGCCTGCACATGGGCCATGCCGGTAAAGCTCAGCCACGGCAGCGCGGACATGGGACAGCAGTTGGCCGGCCTGCCTGGTTTGGCCCGGACGCCTTTGACATCTTTGTAGGTTTCCATGTCGTGCAGGACGTTTTGGTAGAAAACGGGAAACGATTCGTCGTACTCGCTCCAGACGTCCGAAAACGTTTTATCGTCGTCATGGAAGATCGTATAGGACGGATTGATGAAATCCCAGTAGCCGGGCGCGCCGTGCTCGTTGAAGCCCATGCGGAATTCCCGGTTCGCATTGATGGCCCGCGCTGCGATGTAGAGCAGGAGCGGGTAAAAACGCAGGCCGAGGGCCTTGCCGCGTTCGCGCAGGGCGGTGACGGTCAGGTGGGCGGTCAGGTCGTAGCGGCATTTCACCGTGCGTATATAGTAGTCGAAATGTTCGCTGCGAGGCCATGCCGCCCGATCGAACAGGTGAAACGAGGCATCACGCATGGTTTATTTCTTGCTCGGAGCCGTTTTGGAGCAGTCGTTCATGTAGACCCAGAAAATGGTCTTGATTTCCAGCGGCTTCTGCTTGCCTTCGGGATCTTGGAGGGGATCGCCGGCCATGCTGGTCGAGAAAGCCCACCAGCCGGGGAGCGGACAGGCGAACGTGAAGACGCCCTGGCTGTCGGCTTTGACCTGCTGCGTGTCGCCGAAGGCGGAAATGGGCTGAGGCGTGGGCTGCTTATCCTGCTTTTTGGCCTTGGGCTGGGCCTTGTCGTCCTGCGGCGGCGCGTTGGGATCTTCCGGCTGGGCAACGTTGGGCTTGATCGCCGGATCGAGGCGGGCCACGTCGATAAGCGCCCCGGGGATAGGCTTGCCGTCGAAGAGGGCCTGCCCGGAGAAGGCCATGCCCGAGCACAGGCCGAAGGGGCGGCTCAGGGGCGAGATCTCAAAGCTGATGTTGGCGGGCTTGTCCCAGCCTTCGGCGGACCCGTAGGCCGGGATCTGTACCTTGGTGACGTACTGGACGAACTTGTCCAGTTCGGGGACCCAGCCCGCCTTGGTTTGCATGACGAGCTGGTAGACGCCGGGGTGGGGCAGGGAAATGTTTGTGGTCCATGCGCGAGCACCGTAGGCGACGATTTCGTCGAGGACGGAGAGGTGTTCGCTCCGGTCCATGTTGTCGCCGCTGTAGCGCAGCGCCGTGAAGACTTGCGGGCGTTCAATAGGGATGCCCGCGCCCGTTGCCGGATCAATGGCGCAGATGACGAGGTTGAGGGATGTTTTTTCCGGGTCGTCAACGATGGGGCTGTCGGGAAGGACCAGTCCGACACCGGCATGGGCCGGAGCGGCCAAAAGCATGGCCAGTCCGAGGGTCATCAGGATACGTCCGAACATGAAAGGCCTCCGCAGTCGGAATTCTCAGCTGTTTTTAGGGAGTGACTCGTGTGGGGAGCTCCAGTTGTACTGGAAATCGTGCTTTTCGCGCGGCGTTCTGGCGACGACGGCCACGTCCACGGCGGCGGCCCCGGCATGTGGATCGAGCAGGGCGAGGGCGGCGCGGCGCAAGGTTGTGCCGGTCGTGTAGGTGTCGTCGACAAGCAGGATGCGCTTGCCCCGGACTTCCGGGAGGGAAAGGAACGCGCTCTTGAGGTTGGCGACGCGTTCGGCTTCGCTCAGGCCCACCTGATGCCGGGTGGGGTGCTGGCGGAGCAGCAGATCGGGCACGAGCGGCACGCCGAGGGCATCGGACAGGGGGCGGGCCAGTTCCTGGCACTGATTGAATCCGCGCTCGCGCAGCCGCGTGGAGTGCAGGGGCACGGGGACGATGGCGTCGGGTTTGGGCAGATCCTTGCAGGAGAGGGCGAGGAACCGCCCGAGCAGGTGCAGCACGGCGGGGTCGGCGCCGAACTTGCCGCGCAGGAGAAGCGTTTTCAGCGCGCCGCTGTATGCGCCGTAGAAGCGGAAATGTTCCCACGGCGGCGGCGTCTTTTGACATGTCTCGCACAGGGCGGGCTCGGAGTCCGAGAAGGGCTGGAGCTCGCCGCACAAGGGGCAGTAACCTCCCTTGCGTGGACGGAGCAGGGCCCGGCAGGACGGGCAGAGGGGGATCTGCATACGCTGCTCGTTGTCGGCATCGGCTGGCAGTTCCCCCCGGTTCAGCGGGGAAAAAGGGATATGGCACAGGATACAGCGCCGCTCATCCAGCGAAGTGGCGTGGAGCAGATCCCGTAACGGTTGGAGAAAACGAAAGCTTCGTTCATTCATGATAGAAACGTGTGGCCTGTTCGGCGGCTTCGAGCCCGAATCGTTCAATCTGGGCAATGACTTGTGAATGCAAAAGATCGGTGGGCCGTTCCACGCCGCGCAAAAGCAGCGGCTCATGGAGGCTGAATCCCAGCGTATCCAAAAAACAGCGCAGGATCAGGAGGTTAGCCTCAAAGAGCCTGTCGCCCCGCGTACGCGCCGCGCAAAGGACGGCATGGGCGGGACGGCGCGGCGTGCGCGTTCCTTCCCGGCGCTGTTCCCAAAAAATCTGTGCCCGGTCGATGAAGCCCTTGAGCAACGCCGGGGGGCCATAAAAATAGACGGGGATGCTCAGGATGAGGCTGTCCGCGTGTCCCATCCGCCGGAACAGATCCGCAACGTCGTCCCCGTCAAAGACGCAATGCCCCGGGTGTGCGGAACAATAGCCGCAGCCGATGCAGGGATGGATCGCGTATTCCCTCAGGCAGATGCGGTCCACGGTCGCGCCGCGCGACAAAAGGGCCTGTTCCAGCAGACGGGCGGCGGCGTCGGTGCTGCCGTCGGGGTGCGGACTGCAGGCCAGAAGGCAAACGTGCGGCGTTTGTTCGGGAGGGTCCAGTTCGGCGCGGGAAGGGAAGGGCGATTCCATGAATCCTCCTTTTGTCGGGCGGAGAACACGTCTGTGCCGGAACGCCGGAGAAAGGCTGGTTTTAAACCATTCTCCCCGACAGGGAGGATGTCAATGATTTTGGGAAAACGCTCCGGCCCGGAGTTTGGGCCGGAGCGGCGGCTTCTAGTCGGAGAAAACCCATTCGAGGATGGCTTTCTGGGCGTGCAGGCGGTTTTCCGCTTCATCCCAGACAATGGATGCTTCGCTTTCCATGACCTCGTCGGTCACTTCCTCGCCGCGATGGGCGGGCAGGCAGTGCAGGAACTTGACGCCGGGAGCGGCGAGGCTCATGAGTTCGCTGTCCACGCAGAAACCCTTGAAGGCTTCCTCGCGTTTTTTCTGCTCATCTTCCTGCCCCATGGAGGCCCACACGTCGGCGTAGATGTAGTTCGCGCCGTCGACGGCGAGCTTGGGATCGTGGGTCAGGAAGATCTTCGCGCCGGACTGGAGCGCAAGGGCGAGAAGCTGCTGATCGGGCTCATAGCCGGGGGCGATGGCCATGTTGAGCTGGAACGGGAAGTACATGGCGGCTTCGATCCACGAATTGGCCATGTTGTTGCCGTCGCCCACCCAGGTTACGGTGACTTTGGAGAAGTCGGGGGTGCGCTCGTAGATGGTCAGGAGGTCCGCCATGAGCTGGCAGGGATGGCCCTGATCGGTGAGGGCGTTGACCACCGGGAGGGAGCCGTATTCGGCGAGTTCGTCGAGCTTTTCCTGGCCGAATGTGCGGACGATGAGGCAGTCCACGTAGCGGGAAAGCACGCGGGCGGTGTCGCGCAGAGGTTCGGAGCGGCCGAGCTGGCTTTCGGCGGGGGTCATGAAGATGGTCGTGCCGCCGAGCTGGCGGACGGCGACGTCGAAGGAGACGCGCGTGCGCGTGGAGGCTTTTTCAAAAATGAGCGCAGCAACCTTGCCGTCCATGCAGTGACCGCGATAGTTGGTCTCTTTCATTTCCTTGGCACGGCGGATGATTTCCCATGCCCCGCTGTGTCCGAGGTCGCGGATTCTCATGAAATGCTTTGGCATGACGTTCTCCTGTATGGACGCGTTGGAAAAAGTGAAAAGGTGATGCCCGGCGGGCGGAAATCGACTTTGCGAACACATTTTTTTAGAATCAATCGTACTAAAAGTAAAGGATGGGCAGGACTGTGAAAGGGATTCATCTTGATCCGCACCGCCGATACCGGGAACGCTGCGCCCCGCGTGACGGCGAGCACGGGTTTCAGCTCGTGATCGGGGAGACGGATCTGCGGGTGACGGCGGTGTCGCCCCTGCCGGAAGGCTTCAAGGATGCCCTGGCGGCACGCGTGCGTACGCTGCGCGGCGAGCTGGAGACGTGGATTGTGCTGCATCCCGAATTCCGGCACAGCCTTGTGCCCGTCCCGCTGTCCTGTTCCGTCCCTCCTCCCGAAATCGTCCGGCGCATGACCGAGGCTTCGGCTATCGCCGGGGTGGGGCCGTTCGCGGCGGTGGCGGGGACCATCGCGCAGATGGCGGCGGAATCGCTCGTGGACCGCTCTCCGGATCTCATCATAGAGAACGGAGGTGACATTTTCATATACTCGCGGCGCGATCGTGTGGTGGGGCTGCTGCCCGACCCCGAGTCCGGGGTGCTCATCGGGCTGAATGTGGCGGCGTCGGCGTGCCCGTTGGCGCTGTGCGCCTCTTCCGCGACCATCGGGCACTCCCTGAGTTTCGGGCAGGGCGAGCTGGTGCTTGTGCGCTCCCCGGACGGGGCGCTGGCGGACGCGCTGGCGACGGCGTTGTGCAACCGTCTGCAAGGCCCCGGCGACGTCAAAGCCGTGGTGGACTATGCCCGGCGATTCGTGAAGCATGGCCTCACCGGGATTTTCGCCCAGTGCGGGGGAGCCATCGGCGTCTGGGGCGACATGGAGCTGACGGCGGTGGAACAAGATTCTTGAAGAGAGGGGAAGCATTGGGGATTGGGGGAACGTTTCTGAAGGCAGGGGACCCCCATGCCTTCCCATCCTTCCCCAAACCTGCCGGCGCGGAGCCCTTCCCGCCCTTTCCAAAGGGGGATATCCCCGCCCGCAGAGCACCTTTTGTTATGAATCTCATCTCAATGCCGAAGCGTGTCCAATCATTATTATGGGAAGAGCCATGCACACCATCACGCAACTTGCACCTGACGACATCCCCGCGGCGGCGGAGGTCATTCGGCAGGCGTTCGCTACAGTCGCCGAGGCTTTTGATCTCACGGAAGAGAACTGCCCCGCGAACGGAGCCTTCCTGCGGGACGCGGCACTGGCCGAGGAACAGGAGCGGGGGACCGTCCTGTACGGCCTGTCCGACGAGGACGGTTTGTCCGGTTGCATGGCCCTCAAGCGGAAAGACGAGGCGACGTTCTATCTCGAAAAGCTGGCTGTGGCCCCGTGGAGCCGGAACCGGGGATACGGCGGAGCGCTGGTGGCTCACGCCGTGGAGGAAGTGCGGCGGGCCGGAGGCGGGACGATCAGCATCGGGGCCATGTACGAAAACAGGAAACTGGTGCGCTGGTACGAGCGGCAGGGCTTCAGCATTACGGGAACCCGGAAGTTCGCACACTTGCCGTTCGTGGTGTGTTTCATGGAGAAGGGGGTGTGAGGGCGGGGCGTCTTAGACTGGGCGGAACACGGGTGAGATGCGGCATTAGAAAGATTGATCAAGCGTTCAATTTGGACGATTGACCCCCTCTCAAAGGGGACGTACAAGGTTCTCATGAGAACTGAACATCCGAATGCTTCCTGCAATGTGGAACGTCCCGTCGTCTCCCTGCGCACCGTCATTATCGCCGTGGGGGCCGCCCAATTCATGCTGCCTTTCATGCTGTCCGGCGCAGGGCCGCTGCTGCCCGCCATCGGGCGGGATCTGCACGCCAGCGCCATGCAGTTGAGCCTCATCAACGCGGCCTACACGTTGTCGCTGGCGATTTTCCATCTGGTGGCGGGCCGGGTGGGGGACATGGTCGGGCGCAAGCGGCTTTTCCTCAGCGGCCTGTCGCTGTTCGTCGTCATGTCGGCCTTGCTGCCGTTCGTGACGAACATCTGGCTGTTCCTGTGCTGCCGTTTCGTGCAGGCGATGGGCACCGCCATCATGAACACCTGCGCGCTGGCGATCCTGGTGAGCTGTGCGCCGCCGGAACAGCTCGGCAGGGTGCTCGGGCTCACTTCCATCGGCGTGTACAGCGGCCTGTCGCTCGGCCCCGGCCTGTCCGGGCTTCTCGGCACGGCCCTTGGCTGGCAGTTCCTCTTTTTCAGCGTGGTCCCCATCGGGATCATCGCGTGGCTGCTCATGTACTGCAATGTCCGCTGCGACTGGAAGGACGCCCCGGACGATCCCTTCGACTGGCGGGGGAGCCTCTTCTACACGCTTGCCGTCAGCCTGCTGTCCATCGGGGCGATCTGGCTCTTTTCCGGCGCATGGGCGGGCGTCCTGTTCGCCTTGGGGGTGGTGTTCCTCGGGCTGTTCCTGTGGGAGGAGCGCCGTTCGCACCATCCCATTCTGGACGTCGCCTTTCTCGTGAAGAACAAGGCGTTCGCCCTGAGCACGCTGGCCTCCTTCATCAATTATAGTTCCATTTTCGGCGTGACCTTCTATTTTAGCCTGTATCTCCAAGGCGTCCACGGCCTGACCCTGCTCGAAACCGGGTTGCTCCTGTCGGCGCAGCCTGCCGTTCAGGTGTTTATTTCACCGCTCGGCGGGCGTATGGCGGACAGGCACGGCGCGGACATCATCGCCACAATCGGCATAGCGGTGTGCGGCGTCGGCCTTTTGCTGGCCTCCTCCCTCGACGGGGCGTCGTCGCTGTGGGTGGTCACGCTGGTCCAGCTTGTGATAGGTTCGGGCATCGCGCTGTTCGCATCTCCGAACACCAGCGCGATCATGACCAGTGTGGACGAAGCGCACATGGGGCAGGCTTCGGGACTGGTGGGTACGGCCCGCACGCTCGGGACACTGTCGAGCATGGTCATCATTTCCCTGACCATGAACGCTTATCTGGGCGACGAGGCGCTCGGCCCGAACAACATTCCTGAGTTTTTGGAGGCGATGCACATCAATTTCGCCCTGTTCGGGATACTCAACCTGCTCGGCATCTTCTGTTCGCTCGGAAGGATGGGCGGTCGCGTCAGACGTTTTTCGCATCGGCTGTTCCATCCGTGGAATCATCATTAAGACAGGTCGGTTATGACAAAGACACTTCTTTTGGATTGCGGCAGCGGCGGCAGGGCCTCCCAGCGGCTCATCAACGAACTCTTTCTCGAACAGTTCGACAATCCCATTCTCCGGACGCTGGACGACGCCGCCAAGCTGGAACTTTCCGGTCCCATCGCCATGAGTACGGACGGGTATACCGTCACCCCGCTGTTCTTCCCCGGCGGCAACATCGGCACGCTGGCGGTGCACGGCACGGTCAACGACGTGTCCATGCTCGGTGCGCGGCCCAGATATCTGACCTGCGGCTTCATCCTCGAAGAAGGGCTCGATCTCGATCTGTTGCGCAAGGTGGTGGAAAGCATGGCGGAGGCGGCCCGCAGCGCCGGGGTACTCATCGTGTCCGGCGACACCAAGGTCGTGCCGCGCGGGGCCTGCGACAAGCTGTTCATAACCACGGCGGGCGTGGGCGAAATCCTTGCGGACCCGTCGCCGTCCGGCAGCGGCGCGCGGCCCGGCGACGCCATTCTGGTGAGCGGGGCCGTGGGCGATCACGGGCTTGCCGTGCTCGGGCAGCGCGACAGCCTTTCGTTCCTGCAAGGCGTCGAGAGCGACAGCGCCGCGCTCAACAAGATGGTGGAACGCCTGATGCTTGAGGTCGGGGATATCCATGTGCTGCGCGATCCCACGCGCGGCGGGCTGGCGACCACGCTGAACGAGATCGCCGGGCAATCCGGGGTGGTCTGTTCCATCGAGGAGGCCGCGATCCCGATCCACGATGCGGTGCGTTCCGGCTGCGACGTGCTCGGCCTCGATCCCCTGTACCTCGCCAATGAGGGCAAGATGCTGTGTTTTGTGCCGGAAGCCAAGGCTCAGGCCGCGCTCGACGTGCTCCGCTCCGAGCCGCAGGGACGCGAGGCCGCCCGTATCGGCACCGTGCTCGAAGCCGTGGCCCCGTCCCGTCCCGGTCAGGTCGTGCTCCAGACGCCCATCGGAGGCCGCCGCCTGCTGTCCATGCTCGAAGGCGACCAGTTGCCGAGGATTTGTTAGGAAAGTCGGGATGGTGGGATAACATGGGGAGGGGCCGGATGAAGAAACGTTAATGTCTGCAGGGGGGGCACGGGCTGAGTGCGGGGGATTGCTGCGCTGCCTCGTTTCCTCCTGAACTCCTTTCGTGCAGCCGCCCCACCCGTCGAAGTTTTGCTGGAGGGGCACAGGGGAGGGCGTTTTTTTCAAAAAGCGTCGTCCCCCGATTCATCCTCTTCATAAGGAGAGGCTCCACAAACACGGGAGCGAGGGCAAGGCACAGAGACTTTTGGGAAGGCGTTTTTTTCCTGTGGAAAGACAGCCTTCCCTTTCTGTTATAAAGAAAACCCTGTTGTCGTCATTTGCCAATCGGTGAAGCATGTCTTATTAGTTGAGGGATGCGGTGCTCGCCGTGTATCCTCTTTTTCGGGAGTTTTCATGATAGGTTTCCTCGTACGCAAGATTTTCGGTAGTAAAAACGATCGTTTTCTGAAAAAACTCAGGCCGCTGGTGGCTAAAATCAATGCGCTTGAGCCCGAAATGCAGGCCCTTGCGGATGAGGAACTGCCGCAGCGCTTGGCCGTCTATAGGGAACAGGTGCAAAATGGGGAAAAGGATCTGGATGCCGTTCTCCCCGAAGTGTTCGCCCTGGTCCGCGAGGCCAGTACCCGCGTGCTCGGTATGCGGCATTACGATGTGCAGCTGCTCGGCGCGATGGCTTTGCACAACGGCAAGATTGCTGAAATGAAAACCGGCGAAGGCAAGACCCTCGTCGCCACTCTCGCCGTCATCCTGAACTCGCTGGAAGGCAAGGGCGTCCACGTCGTTACCGTCAACGACTACCTCGCCAAGCGTGACGCCGAATGGATGGGCCGGCTGTACAACTTTCTCGGCCTTTCCGTGGGCGTCATCGTCGCGGGCCTGAGCGACGAACAGCGCAAGGAAGCGTACGGCGCGGATATCACCTACGGCACGAACAACGAGTTCGGCTTCGACTACCTGCGCGACAACATGAAATTTTACGCCGAGCAGCTGGTGCAGCGCGGCCACCATTACGCCATCGTCGACGAAGTGGACTCCATCCTGATCGACGAAGCCCGTACGCCGCTCATCATCTCCGGCGCGTCCGACGAATCCACCGATCTGTACCAGAAGGTGGACGAAGTTGTCCGCACACTCGAAAAGGAAAAGCACTACACGGTCGACGAAAAGGGCAAAACCGCGTCGCTCACCGACGAAGGCGTGCTGTACGTGGAAGAACAGCTCGGCATCGAGAACCTCTACGACACCGCCAACATCACCGCGCAGCATCATGTGTTGCAGTCCCTCAAGGCGCACACCGTATTCCGCCGCGACGTCGACTACATCGTGAAGGACGATCAGGTCGTCATCGTCGACGAATTCACGGGCCGCCTCATGGCCGGACGCCGGTTCAGCGACGGCCTGCATCAGGCTCTCGAAGCCAAGGAACACGTCACCGTCGCCGCCGAGAACCAGACCCTCGCCAGCATCACGTTCCAGAACTATTTCCGCATGTACGACAAGCTGTCGGGCATGACCGGCACGGCCGACACCGAAGCCGTGGAATTCGCCCAGATCTACGGTCTGGAAGTATCCACCATTCCGCCGAACCGCCCCATGGTCCGCAAGGACATGCCGGACCTTATCTACCGGACGCGGCGTGAAAAGATGCAGGCCATCATTCAGGCCATCAAGGAACTGCACGCCACGGGCCAGCCCGTGCTGGTGGGTACGATTTCCATCGAAACGTCCGAACTCATTTCGCAGCTTCTGAAACGTGAAGGCGTGCCGCACAGCGTGCTCAACGCCAAGCACCACGCGCAGGAAGCCGAAATCGTCGCGCAGGCCGGTCAGGCCGGCAAGGTGACCATCGCCACCAACATGGCGGGCCGCGGTACGGACATCAAGCTCGGGGAAGGCGTCGTCGAACTTGGCGGCCTGCACATCCTCGGCACTGAACGCCACGAGAGCCGCCGTATCGACAATCAGTTGCGCGGCCGTTCCGGCCGTCAGGGCGATCCGGGCTCCTCGCGCTTCTATCTGTCGCTCGAAGACGATCTCATGCGCCTGTTCGGTTCCGACCGCCTTTCCGGGCTCATGCAGAAACTCGGGATGCAGGAAGGCGAGCCCATCGAGAACAACATGGTTTCCCGTGCCATCGAGAATGCCCAGAAGCGCGTGGAAGGCCATCACTTTGAAATCCGTAAGACCCTGCTGGACTATGACAACGTCATGAACCAGCAGCGTACCGTCATCTACAGCCTGCGCCGGGATCTGATGCAGGAGCCGGATCTTGAGCCCATCCTGAACGAGTATTTGTCCGATCTGCTGGACGATATGTATGCCGGGCTCGAAGTTTCCAAGGCCGCACGCGACATCGAAGATGAAAAGCCCGTGCGCGCCCGCTTGTCCGAGGTCATGAACATCGACCGTGTGCTGCCCGGCGATGCGCCCCTGCCGACCCGTGAAGAGGCGCAGGAACTGGTGCAGTCCATCATGGCCCAGTTGCGGGAAGAGGCTGGGCCGCTGTACGCGGACCTGCTGCGTTACTTCCTGCTTGAGGAACTGGATCGCGGCTGGAAGGAACACCTCCGCAACATGGACTTCCTGCGCGACGGGATCGGCCTGCGCGGCTACGGCCAGCGCGATCCCAAGCTGGAGTACAAGCGTGAAGGCTTCAACATGTTCCAGGAGCTGCTTGTGCACATCCGTGAGGGAGCGTTCCGCGCCCTTACCCGCGTGCGCGTGGAGCAGCGCCCCACGGAAGTTGCGGAAGAAGAAGTTGTTGCCGCGCCCGAGCCGGAACCGATGTTCCAGCACAAGGAGCAGCCGCAGCAGCTTTCCTACTCCAACGAACCCGAAGATCTGCTCGGGGCTCCCGCTCAGGCCAAAGCCGAGAACAAGCCGGGCCGCAACGATCCCTGTCCCTGCGGCAGCGGCAAGAAGTACAAGAAGTGCTGCGGCGCGAACGAGAACTAGTGAAAGCGGTTTTGGGAAGGGGAGAGCGTTCCGAAGAAGGCTCTCCCTCCCCCAAAATTGGTGGCGAGGGGTACAGCCCTCCCAAAAAGACTTTTCGCGTACTGGATCTCTGTGTGGGGATTGCCCCTGACGCAGAAAAGATTGCATGTGCAAACGTCTCCTGTGCTGGTCGCGGGAGGCGTTTTTTGTGGGCGCTGGGGGGATGGGCTCGGAAACGCGTGAGATTGTCATGGCTTTTTCAAGGGAGTTCGGAGAAACTGAATCACCTCCCCGTTGGGATATGGAAATGGAAAGGTGTTTGGGGAGGTGGCTGAAAGGCCCCTTTTTTTGTTTGAGCTGCAAAGTGAGGTAGTGATGCGAAACCGTCTGGTGTTGTTGGCGGCTTTGATGTGGTGTCTGTCCGGTGTCGCGGCTGCGGCTCCGGCGATGGATATTGTGCTGTATCCTTCGAGCGCGCAGGTGCAGGTTGACGATACGCTGCCCGTGAAGAACGGGGCGGTGACCTTTGTGGTTCCTGCGGGTACTGACTTGGAGTCTCTCGTTATTTCCTTGGATAAAGGCGAAGTCATCAGCCGCCGGGCAATCCCGGTTCTGGTGGCGGACAGCGAGACCGTAGCTGCGTTGCGTCAGGATTTGGCCGAAGCGCGTGCACATGCGGCGGGGCTGGAAGGCGAAGCCGCAGCGGTGGCGGCGCGGATCTCGCTGTGGAGCAAAGGCGCGCCGGCGCAAGAGGTTTCGATGGCGGAGATGGAAAAGCTGGATGCGGCTATGCCGGAACGCCTCAAGGCGTTGTATGTGCAGGCCGCAGCACTGGAGCCGCAGGTCAAGGAAGCGCGGGAAGGCGTGGCGCGCCTTGAGCAGGCCTTGTCCGAATACGGCGATGCGGCGACGGGCACCCAGGTCGAGGCGCAGGTCGGCGATCTCTCCGGAAATGTCCGGGTACGCTATTCGTACATGCTGTCCGGATGCGGCTGGTCTCCGGCCTACCGGTTCGATGCGGAGCCGGAAAAGGGCTTGGTGCGTTTCGTGCAGCAGGCGGAAATCCGGCAGGCGACGGGGCAGGACTGGAAGGGCGTGCATCTTACGCTGGCTTCCGCCGATCCGGGCAGCGGATTGCAGCCGGGCAGCCTGCCGAACTGGACGTTGCGGAAGGTGGAGCATATGCCCCGGGCGCTCGCCGCGAGCCCCGTCATGGAGCAGGCGGCGATGGACGCGGCCCCCAATATGATGATGAAGGCGGCTCCGCCCGTAGATGTCCGTGAAATGGCGACGTTCGCGGCGTGGGACTTGGGGACGCGCACGGTTCCCGCCGGTCGGCCCGTGCTGTTCGAGTTGGCGCGGGGTGACTGGAAGGCGTCGTTCGTCCGCTTGGCCCGTCCCGGCTACGGCGGCAAGGCGGCGTGGCTGATGGCCGAGGTTCGTTTGCCCGAAGCCGTGGATTGGCCGCGTGGCCCGGCCCAGTATTCGGTGGACGGGCTGCCCGTGGGGGCGGGAACGTTTGCGCTGTCAGGGGATCACGAGGATATGTTCTTCGGCAGGGATTCCCGTGTGACGGTGGACATGAAGCAGGATCTCCGCCAGAGCGGCAGCAAGGGCTTTGTGGGCAAGCGTCAGACCCGCGACTGGAAGTGGACGATTGAGGTAACCAACAGCCATACGCAGCCCGTTGCCGTGCGCGTGGAAGATCCCGAACCGCAGATCGGCGACAGCGCCATCGAGGTGAAGGTCGTCGCCAAGCCCGCTCCGGTTGTGAAGGATCACGTCAACACGTGGAATCTCACCGTGCCCGCTTCCGGCAAGAGCGTCATCGACTACACCGTCGAAGCCTCCGCGCCCGAGGACATGCGCCTTATCGACGGAAGGTAGAGAAATTTGGGAGAGGGAGGGGAAACTTTCTGAAGAAAGTTTCCCCTCCCTCTCCCCTCCAATTCCCTTACCCCATCCTTTTGAACATCTTGTCCAGATCGCTGGTGCCCCATTGCAGGACGCAGGGCCGCCCGTGCGGGCAGAACTGGCGGTTCTCGGTCATGAGCCACTGGGCGATGAGGTTGACCGCTTCATCCGGGGCGAGGGCGTCCCCGGCCTTGATTGCGGCCTTGCAGGCCATTGTGGCCCAGAGCGAATGGAGATCCTCCTTGCGCCCGGCGAGTACCTCACGGATGAATTCCCCGGCGGCGGCACGTTCCAGCAAAGGCGGCACGGCGCGCACTTCGAGCACGGTTCCGGCTCCCTGTTCCCGCAGCGCCAGCTCGAACCCGAGCGCGGAGAGGGATTCGTGAAACTCCTGAATGCGCTCCCGTTCCGCCGGATGCAGCGTATATTCGAGCGGCAGCACCAAGGGCTGGGACATGCCCGAAAAGCCCCCGGCCTCTATCCGGGACACCAGCACCCGCTCGTGTGCGGCGTGCTGGTCGAGGATCAGCAGGGACGCGTTGTCACGGCTGTTGCGTATATCCCGGAGCAGCAGATACGTCCCGCCGATCTGTCCCATGTACACGTAAGGGCCGACGCGTACTTGGCCTTCGCCAAGCTGCTCGATTTCGGGCTGTTCGGGCTCGGAAGGTCTGGCGCGGTTGGCGGCTGGTGGCTGCACGGCGGCGTGCAGCGCGGTTTCCGGTAACGAATCCGCACCTGCCGCCGGAGGCTGCGGAGCCGCGAACGCTTGGGGGGCTTCGTGGAATTCGTGGAAGGCAGATGCGGCGGGCTTGTCGGGAACCTTGTCCCACGGAAGCCCTTCCTCACCGTATAACAATGGCTCGGGGACAGAGGCCGGTTCGGAGGATGGCCGTTCCGATGCGGGAGGCACGGCGGAAGCCGTTTCCTCGTGATCCGGCGGGATGAGGGGTTGCTGCCGGGGCCGCATGATCCGCTCTCGATCCGCTTCGCCCCAAAAGCCGAGGGGCTTGGGCTCGTACGCGGGGGCATGGCGCGCTTCTTCGCCGGAAGGGGCCGCGTCAAGATCGCCCGTGGGGAGATTGCGGACAACCGCCTCCTCCACGGCCCGGAGCACGGCCCCGAACACGGAGCGCTCATCCCGGAAACGGACTTCAATCTTGGCTGGGTGCACGTTTACGTCCACTTCTTCCGGAGGCAGCTCCATGAACAGGACGATCTGCGGGTATTCCTTGGAAAGGAGGCGCCCCTTGTAGGCTTCGCGGACGGCGCGCAGGATGACCTTGTCGTTGACGGCCCTGCCGTTGACGTAGAGCAGCATCCGGTCGCCGCGCGGCTGGGCCTGTCCGGGCGGGGAGACCAGCCCGTGGACGCGGATGTCATGGGTGGTGCGGTCGAACGGCAGCAGGGTTTCCGTAACGGAATCGGGCCAGATGACCGAGAGGCGCTCCTGCAGGGACTGTCCGGCGGGGAACCGCAAGACTTCCCGCGTCCCGGCAAGGAAGATGAAGCCCGCGTCCGTATGCGTAAGCGCCAGACGGGTGAGGAGTTCCTGCGCACGCTTCTGTTCGGTCGCGGGCGCTTTCAGAAATTTGAGGCGGGCGGGGATGGTGGCGAAGAGGTCGCGGATTTCGACGACCGTTCCCTTGTGCAGGCCGCTCGGCCCTTGCTGGGCGAGCACGCCGTGTTCCATCTGGATGAAGGCCGCATCGGGCTCGGCGTCTTCCGAGGCGCGGAAAGCCGACTCCATGCGGAAACTGGACACGGACGCGATGCTCGGCAGGGCTTCGCCGCGGAACCCGAAGGAGCTGATGTGCCAGAGATCGTCCATACTGGTTATTTTGCTGGTGGCGTGGCGCGTGACGGCCAGCTCCAGCTCGGCGGCGGGGATGCCCGCGCCGTTGTCCCTGACCCGGATGAGGCTCTGCCCGCCGTTTTCCAGCGTGACCTCGATCAACGTTGCTCCGGCGTCGAGGCTGTTTTCCACAAGTTCTTTGACTACGCTTGCGGGACGTTCCACGACTTCACCGGCTGCGATCTGATTGCGCAGTTCGGGTGAAAGGAGGTGGATGCCGCGGCGTTCGGCAGGTGAACCGTCGTGAGGGGATGTTTCGTTCATCCATTTGATATAGTGTCTTGCGGAAAAAGGCGCAAGTGGATACCGTAGAGCAAAGCGGAGCGCCGGGTTGCGTTCCGTGGGATGGGGCGCTTTGCCCATACCGCAACAGATGGAGGTTTTCATGCGTCGTCTTTTCTTGTCCGGCCTGATGGTTCTGGCTTTTTCCGTCACCGCGTTCGCGGGTGTGGATGTGAGCAAACTCCAGCTTCCCGGCGACATCACGCAGGCGCAGGCCGATACGGTCATCAAGGGCGCTCTCGCCAAAGCCAAAGAGCAGGGCGTGCCCATGAACATTGCCGTCGTGGACGCCGGGGGCAACCTGAAGGCTTTCACGCGCATGGACGGGGCCTTCCTCGGCAGCATCGACATTTCCATCGGCAAGGCCCGTACCGCCCGCCTGTTCAACATGCCGACGTCCGCCCTCGGCGCGGCTTCGCAGCCCGGCAAGGAATTGTACGGCATTGAAGTCACCAACAACGGTCTGGTCATTTTCGGCGGCGGCGAACTGCTCAAGAACAAGGACGGCGTCATTGTCGGTGCCGTCGGCGTGAGCGGCGGCAGCGTGGCTGAGGACACCAACGTGGCCAAGGCCGGCGTCGCGGCGTTCAAGTAGCCGGCTGAATAAAAAACAGAAAGGGTGGAGACGTTTGCCGGGAATAGGCCGGTGCGTTTGCCGCCCTTCCTTAGCCTCCCTTTTCCGAAAAACGGGGCGGGCAGGTGAAGGCTCTCGGCGGGGTTCCCGTCAGGCAAAGAAAAGGCATGTGGACCGGATGGTTCCCATGCCTTTGTCGTTTGGGGGGTGCGAGCGTTTAATCTGTACCGTGGAGCTTGGCGGCGGTTTCTTCGTCCAGAAGCGTGCGGAGTTCGCGCAGAAATCCGTTGCCCTCGAAGTATTCTTTTCCGTAGCCGAGATTGAACCGGTAGTCGAAATCCTCCGGGTTGCGTCCCTGATTGTGCTGGATGATGGTTTCCGCCTTGTCCAGCGCCTTGACGAGCCGGGCTTCCGGGGTGGCGTTCGCGTTGTATTCCCGCCACAGGGCCAGCAGGGATTCGGCTTCCCGCTCGGGGAGCAGGGAAAAGGCCTTGTGCACGGCCCGGCTTTCCTCGCCGTTTTTTTCTTGCGGGTCCGGGCACAGTGCCGCCGAAATGTCTCCGCCGTAGAGTTCGCCCATGTCGTGGATCAGGCTCATCATAAGCACTTTTTCCCTGTTCAGGCCGGGAAGGCGTTCCGCAGCGAGCCCGGCGAACAAGGCCAGCCGCCACGAGTGCTCGGCGGTGCTTTCGCACCGCCCGTCGTGTGTCCAAGCCGTGCGGGTGACGGCCTTCAGCCGCTCGGCTTCCTTGATGAATCGCAGGTACTGCTCAATGAAATCCATAGGTGTTTTTCCTGGGGCTTTCCGGTCAGGCCAGCTCTTTTTTGAGGTAAAGCATGTCCGTGAGGAGAACGCCGTCTTCATAGATTGGTTCGGGGTAGTTGTCGGTAAAGAATCCGGCGACGGTGTGCGAGTGCGTGAAACCGAACCGGGCGTAAAAAGCCACGCCGGGGCCTGCGGTTCCCACATACATCGCCCGGAAACGTGCCGCGTAGAATTTGAACAGGGTTTCCATCAGGCGGGTGGCGTACCCCTGCTTTTGGAATTGGGGATCGGTGGCGAGGTTCTTGAGTTCGCAGGCAGTGTCGGAATAGGGGATGACCACAGCCACGCAGACGGGCGCGTCGCCGATGGAGAGGACATGCATATCCCCGGCTTCCAGATAGCGATCGATCATGGCTTCGCAAGGGTCCGCGAGGAGAAGAAGCGGAAGGTACTGTTTCTTGCCGGTCGTGATGGTCTGGAAGGTGGCCATTGTCGTTCCTCAAAAAAGGTTGATGGCGTTTCCGCTCGTGAGGGAAAAGAAAAGCGTCTGCCGTTCCGGAAGGGGCGGCGGGTACGGAAAGGGGGAGCGGCGTACCGCGCGGGGAGATCCCGCAGGGCATTCCGCTCCCCCTCGTCAGGTCGGATCGGGTGTCTTACGCCAGAGCCAGCGAACCTTCGTAGGCGGGACGCTTTTCGCGGGTCTTGCGGTTTTGGGCCTCTTCAAGGGAGAGGTCGATGAGCTGAAGCGCCCGTTCGCTTTCCGCCTTGCGCAGGAAGGCATTGTTCAGCTGATGGCCTGAGCAGCATATTTCGAACTGGCCCTGAATAGGCATCCCGAGCATGGCCATGTCGCCGATGAAGTCCAACACCTTGTGGCGGACGAATTCGTCCTTGTAGCGCAGGCCTTCAGGATTCATGACGCCGTTGTCGTCGAGCACGACCACGCTTTCCAGAGAGCCGCCGCGGGCGAGGCCGTGGCTATGCAGGTATTCGACGTCCTTGAAGAAGCCGAAGGTGCGGGCGTTGGCGACGCGGGTGAAGTTTTCCGGAGTCACTTCCATGCTGAAGCGCTCGCGGCCGATGGTCGGATGGGGAAAGTCGATGGTGCAGTCCACACGGAACCCGGCATAGGGGAGCGCGCGGATGTACTTGTCGCCGTCGCGCAGTTCCAAGGGGCGGCTGATGCGCATCACCTTGCGGGGCGCGGGCAGCTCACGGATGCCGGCTTCGGCGAACAGTTCCAGAAACGCCGCAGCGGAGCCGTCCATAATCGGGATTTCGCCGCCTTCGACGCTGATGATCAGGTTGTCGATGCCGAGGCCAAGTACGGAAGCCAGCAGGTGTTCCACCGTGGAGACGGTGGCCCCGTTCGAACCGAGAGTGGTGGCGAGCACCGTCGTGGCGACGGCTTTGGGGGCGGGACTCACGCGGCGGATGCCATCCGGGGTATGGATGTCGAAGATGATGCCCGTGTTGGCCGAAGCGGGGCGAAGGGCAAGGTAGACCTTGTTGCCGCTGTGCAGGCCAATACCGGAACAAGTAACGACGCGTTGAATAGTAGTCTGGTTCATGGAATCCCTCCGTTCTAACCTATAGCAAGAAGCGGGCCAAAATTCTTATTTTCATATCTCCTTTGAACAATACGAAAAAAATGTATTGTGGCAAAAAAGCAAGCGTGTCTTTTCCACAACACTGTGGCCCTCAAGCCGCGGGTTTCCGAGCGCTCGCCACTCGATCATGGCCTGACAAGTCTTTGAGAATCAAGACGTTTTCCCATTTGTGGCTTTCAAGCAACACTTTTATGGCAGCGCCTTGCGCATAGCCGTGCTCCATGAGCAGCAGGCCGCCCGGTTTGAGGGCCACGAAAGCCTCCTGGACCACGGCTATCAGGTGTTCCAGCCCTTCCGGCTTATCCGGGGGAGTGGAAGGGGCATGGCTGTGGCTGCCGCCGTGGTCATGATGGTGGTCATGGCTGGGGATCTTGTCCGAGTCCACAAAGTTCGGGACGAGCGCCGTGACAGGTTCGAAATCACGGACTTCGGCGGAGAGCCCTTCATATTCGGTTTTGCCGACATAGGGCGGGTTGCTGACCAGCAGATCCAGCGATTCCGGGCGCAGGAGAGGCCGGGTGAAGTCGGCGCGGACGGGTTGCAGCCGTTGGCGGACATCGTGGCGCACGGCGTTTTGGCAGGCCACGGCCAGCGCGCGGCCGGACAGATCGACCATGAGGCCGCGCCAGTCTGGGCGTTCCGCGCACAGGGTCACGGCGATACAGCCGCTGCCCGTGCCCAGATCCGCAAAATTGACGGGGCCGTCGCAGCCTTTGAGGGCCGCTTCGATGAGGTGCTCGGTTTCAGGGCGGGGAATGAGGGTGGCGGGCGTGACCCGGAAGTCCCTGCCGTAGAATTCGCGCTGGCCGAGAAGGTAGGCGGCGGGTTCGCCATCGGCTCGGCGGCGGAGCAGGCCGGTCATGCGGGAGAGCTGATCGCTGGAGAGGAAGGTTTCCGGACGGGTGGCGAGTTCCACACGGCTGATGCCGCAGACGTGCTGGAGGATGAGTTCGGCGGACAGGCGCGGCGAGTCCACCGCGGCCTCATGCAGCGTACGGGTCGCTTCGCGGACCCAGTCGGCTCGGGAAAGTTCAGGCATGGGTAATCCTTTGGGTATGAAAGGTGGGGGAGGGGAGAAGGGGCCTTTCTTCAGAAAGGCCCCTTC
>ENA-ORSX01000559-ORSX01000559.1-human-gut-metagenome-genome-assembly--contig:-NODE-559-length-37474-cov-24.548385_pt1 | contig 37474 bp, 35 predicted proteins | sample MGYA00241904_ERZ509172 | MGnify/ENA primary metagenome ERZ509172 (study PRJEB26280, sample SAMEA2338795) | human gut metagenome | biome: human gut; feature: human-associated habitat; material: faeces...
AAAAAAAATCCTACTTTTTTCTTGTTTTTATATAAACTTCGTGATTTTCACTAATTTTCTTATCATTTCGCCCCTACATGCGCTCCTTTTTTGTGTACTTTTCCTGAAATGATTATTTTCCTCAAATAACCAACCTTAATTCACAAAAATTTCATATTTATTTTTTCTCTGACTCTCTCTGGTTTTTTTTATTTCTTCATGCTACAATTCATTTTAAATAAGAAAACAGTAAAAAATATCGTTCTGATTACTAAGGATTTTTCAAATAATTTTCCTGCGTAAAAAGGCGCATTAGTATTGAAACTATTACATAGAACTTCTGCCTCTTTTAAGAAATTTCCATTATCAGTATTGCACTTGATGCGTCAAATGACATCATCAGCGCACTTTCCGGCAAACTCGGAATGCTTCCCGGTATCAGTACCAAAACAATTTATGCAAAGACACCCACAACATAAAGGACGAACCATTTTATGAAAAATATGATTGATAAACTGGAAAAAGAGCAAACACTTTCTAAAAATGAATGGATTACTCTTTTTCAAAATTTCACCCCTTCAGATGCCACTTATCTATACGAACGTGCCCGGCATATTCAACAGCAGCATTACGGCAATCAGATTTTCATTCGCGGACTGATTGAATTTACAAACTACTGCAAAAATAATTGCTATTACTGCGGAATCCGTCGAAGCAATCAGACAGCCTTGCGATATCGACTGACTAAACAGGATATCCTGAACTGCTGTGATACCGGTTATGAACTCGGCTTTCGCACTTTCGTCCTGCAAGGTGGCGAAGATGGCTATTTCACAGACGAACTTCTGCTTGATCTCGTAACTGCCATCCGAAATAATTTTCCGGATTGTGCTATTACGCTTTCTGTCGGCGAACGTTCTTATGATAGTTATCAGGCACTCTATCAGGCTGGCGCAAATCGTTATCTGCTGCGTCATGAAACCTATGATCCAACACACTATGCAAAACTGCATCCGCCAGAGTTGTCTGCCAAAGCTCGACAGCAGTGTTTGAAAAACTTAAAAAAAATCGGCTATCAGGTTGGAACCGGTATTATGGTTGGTTCTCCTTGGCAGACCACAGAAAATCTGGCTGAGGATATGCTTTTTATGAAAGAACTCAATCCGCAAATGGTGGGAATCGGACCTTTTATCCCACACCACGCGACCCCCTTCGCCGACCAAACCGCAGGAACTTTGGAACTCACCCTTTTTCTGCTGGGTGTGATCCGGCTGATGCTCCCTAAAGTTCTTTTGCCCGCAACAACTGCTTTGGGCACCATTTCTCCAAATGGCCGCGAACTGGGAATTCTTGCCGGTGCCAATGTAATAATGCCGAACCTTTCACCGGCTGACACGAGAAAAAATTATCTGCTTTATGACAACAAACTTTGTACCGGCGATGAAGCAGCAGAATCCGTAGAACACTTAAGACAATCCATGAAAAAAATTGGCTATGAAGTAGTTATTTCACGCGGAGATTCATTAAATATCAATTCTTAACTATATGCGTAAAAATATAAAATTCCGGAGGAACAATATAATGTATGACGTTTATTCAAAATGTGCTGATGATTTTATCAATCACGATGAAATACTGGAAACCCTTGCTTATGCAGATGAAAACAAAAACAATCTGCCCCTCATTGATTCTTTGATTGAAAAGGCCGCTCTCCGTAAAGGACTTTCTCATAGAGAGGCTTCGGTTCTGCTCGCCTGTGACGATGAAGAGCGTAATCAAAAAATCTATCGGCTGGCAGAACAGATTAAAAAAGATTTTTACGGCAACCGAATCGTGATGTTTGCGCCGCTGTACCTTTCCAACTACTGTATCAACGGCTGTACCTATTGCCCTTATCATATGAAGAATAAGCATATTGCCAGAAAAAAACTGACACAGGAAGAAATCCGCCGCGAAGTCATTGCCTTACAGGATATGGGTCATAAACGTCTGGCTCTTGAGGCAGGGGAAGATCCGGTACACAATACCATGGATTACTATCTGGAGAGTATTAAGACGATTTACGATATCAAACACAGAAACGGCGCTATCCGGCGCGTCAATATTAATATTGCAGCAACAACCGTTGACCATTATCGCCTGCTCAAAGAGGCCGGAATCGGAACCTATATTTTATTTCAGGAAACTTATCATAAAGAGAGTTATCTGGAACTACACCCAACCGGACCAAAACACGATTATAACTATCATACAGAAGCTATGGACCGGGCAATGGAAGGCGGTATTGATGATGTGGGGCTTGGCGTTTTATTTGGTCTGGACAAATATCGTTATGAATTTGCCGGACTTTTAATGCATGCCGAACATCTTGAAGCGGCTTTTGGCGTAGGACCTCATACCATCAGTGTTCCTAGATTAAAACGTGCTGATGATATTGACCCTGACCAATTTGACAACGGAATAGACGATGATATCTTTGCAAAATTAATTGCCTGCATCCGTATTTCCGTACCGTATACCGGCATGATTATTTCTACAAGAGAAAATCAGAAAACTCGTGAACGTGCACTGCGGCTTGGCATTTCCCAGATCAGTGGTGGTTCCCGCACCAGTGTCGGTGGATATTATGAGCCGGAACCGGAAGATGAAAAATCCGAACAATTCGATGTCAGCGATACACGAACTCTGGACGAAGTTGTCAGATGGCTGATGGAAATGGATTTCATCCCCAGCTTTTGCACTGCCTGCTACAGAGAAGGACGCACCGGCGACCGCTTTATGACGCTTTTGAAAAACGGACAGATCCAGAACTGCTGCCATCCAAATGCATTGATGACGTTGAAAGAATATTTGATGGATTACGCATCTCCGGCAACCAAAGCCATCGGAGACAAACTAATTGCAAAAGAAATTTTTAACGTGCCGAACGAAAAGGCTCGCACAGTTGTAATGGAAAACCTGCGTCTGATTGAAGAGAATAACAGAAGAGATTTTCGTTTCTGATTTTTATGAAAGGAGCCTGCTATACACTATGAGTCTCAATAACACACCTGCCGCTGAACGTATCCATATTGGTATCTTCGGAAAACGCAATACCGGAAAATCCAGCGTAATTAATGCAATTACCGGTCAGAGCATTGCCATTGTCTCTGATGTAAAAGGAACAACCACTGATCCGGTCATCAAAGCAATGGAACTTCTCCCTTTAGGTCCGGTTGTTATCATTGATACGCCGGGGCTGGATGATATCGGCGTCCTTGGGGAACTTCGGATAAAAAAGGCATATCAGATGTTAAACAAAACAGACATCGCTGTATTAGTCATTGATATTTCTATCGGAATAACCGAAGAAGATAAAAAGATTTTAAATCGTATCAAAGAAAAACAAATTCCATACATCGTTGTATGGAACAAAACAGATTTACTTTCTTCTCCCTCTTCCCGCAGAGATTCTTTTCTCCTTGCAGAAAAGGAACTAATGATTCCCGCTGAGCGCCAAATACTAATCAGCACAAAAACAGGGGAACATATTTTTGAATTAAAAGAACTGATTGCAAAACAAATACCACATACGAAAAATGAACGTCCCCTCGTCAGAGATCTGTTAAATCCAGGAGATTTCGTTGTCCTCGTTGTCCCCATCGATTCTTCTGCTCCAAAGGGACGACTGATTCTGCCTCAACAGCAGACCATCCGAGATATTTTAGATTCCGGTTCCACCGCAATTGTAGTGAAAGATACAGAATTAAAAGAAACCATTCAAAAGCTCGGACACTTCACGAAACTGGTCATTACAGACAGCCAAGTATTTCAACAAGTCGCGGAAATCATTCCTCCGGAGATTCCGCTGACTTCCTTTTCTATTTTATTTGCCAGATATAAAGGGAATCTGAATACTGTAACAACCGGTGCCAAAGCGCTTGATACTTTAAACGACGGAGATACTGTATTAATCTCAGAAGGCTGCACACACCATCGGCAATGCAATGATATCGGCACTGTAAAGCTGCCCCGGCTCATCCAGAAACACACCGGAAAAAAAATCCGTTTTGAATTTACCAGCGGCACCGAATTTCCAGAAGATTTATCTTCTTACCGTATGATCATTCACTGCGGCGGATGCATGCTCAGCGAACGCGAAATGAAATATCGGCTAAAATGCGCCGAAGACCAGCAAATCCCAATAACCAATTACGGAACCGCAATCGCACATATGAACACCATTTTAATAAGAAGTTTAGAACCGTTTGAATCCAAATAGCGCCAAGAACGCCTTTGAAAAAGAATGCACCAACAACATAATTTCAAAGGCGTTTTCTAATGCGCGGTAATTTTGTTAACCTACAACACTGGACTCTTCCACTTCACTCCGTTTCGGCAAACGAATCACCACTTTAAACAAATCTGCGTCTGTGGAGATTTTTAATGTTCCATACTGTAATTCCGTAAAACTTTTTGCTATTGCCAACCCCAATCCAGAACCTTCTGTATTTCTGGATACATCACCCCGCACAAATCGATCTGTAATTTCATCTGTATTAAAATTCAGTTCCGATGCCGATACATTTTTCATAGAAACGGAAACATAATTGTCTTCGTCCGTCAACTCGATATAAACTCTCGTATGAGGCATCGCATATTTTGTAATATTTACAATCAGATTTTCAAAAATGCGATAGGTTTTCTGAGAATCTAATAGCATTACCACCTTACCTTCCGGCAGATTCCAACGGAAATCCAGATGAGCTGTTTTGATTTTTTCATCACACTCCAAACCAACCTGTTTCAACAAACCAACAATATCTACTTTCATAAAATTCATGGTTACACTTTTGCTGGTTGCCTTACTGATTTCAAACAGATCTTCAATCAGCACTTTTAACCGCAAGGACTTTTTCTCCAAAACTTCCAGATACTCTTTCCGTTTTTCCGGATCTTCCTCCGATTTCAGCAGATCTACATATGTGATAATCGCCGTCAGCGGTGTTTTCAAATCATGTGACACATTGGTAATCAGCTCTGTCTTCATCCGCTCGCTCTTCACTTCTTCCTGTACTGCTTTCTTAAATCCTTTCTGAATCTTCTGAATCTCAACCTTCATCGGATTGAAAATCCCCAGATCTCCTTCGATCGGCGCATCCAGATTTCCATCTGCCAACAGATTTGTCGCTTCCAAAAGCAATGCATATTTTTTCTTCACATCCTGTGAATATTTTCGCAGAACTAAGAACAGGATGACAGAATAAAGAATCAATGCAAAAATTCCATAAAACCACAGACATGTAATCAACAGCAGCAAAAAGAAGTTGATAACCAATGCTTTGATAATCATTTTGTTGGAATTTTCCTGCAGATCCATGTGTAAAAATTCATCATACACATTCCGGAAGTAATTCTTTATTTTTTTCCACACTCTCTGGAAAAATCCAACCGCTTCACTGGCGCCCTGCTTTACCTTATCTCCATACTGTTCATTTCCGCTCTTGCTCCAACGGAAGATTCTCGCACATACTGTCCGCTCCTTCCAATAAGATTTCTTCAGTACAAACATTTCCTGGAGACAGACAGCTCCCCACATTGCACTGCCAAAAATCAAGAACCACATTCCCACATTTAGCAGCATCTGCATCGTATACGGCAGAGCTGCGGCAAAACGTTCCTTTGACGAAAGAATATATCCCGGTTCATTGCTGATCGCACTCCACACTTGCCATGCATAAGATCTTTCATTTCCAATGACAATCAGCCACACAAGCAGCACCACTTCCAACGGTACACGAAACAGTTTCCATTCATGCAGCCGCCAGTTTTTATTTGCTGCGATCAGCACTCCGAAAAGAACAGCTGCCATTGCCAAGAGCCATTCACAATTCAGATACAATCTGTCATTGGAAAGCCCCATCGCATATTCCCACCCGAAATTACTGCTGATATTCATATATTCCGTCAACTGTTCTTCAGACATTCCATAGATAACCTTCACATTTTTTGGAAACAATTCATACGAATACTCCAGATCTTCATACGAACTATCCGCATCGTCCCCTCTGTGCATGCGATACATCGCCTCTTCCAAACGATACGCTTTCTGCTCATCCAATGCACTTCCATCCACCTTCACATCTTGCAGATTTCCATCTTCATTAAAAACAGCAGAAACACGAAACGCATATTCTGTATTGCTGCGAACGAGTTTTTTCACCTTTGCGCTATCCTCTTTATCCAGAAGTGCATTTCCATCAAAATCAAAGATTTCATAATCCATATATTTCCGAATCAGCAAAAAGTCATCCATATCAAAATAATTGATCAGTTTAGACTGCTCCATCTGTTCATACGCCTGATTATACAAGAAATACACTCCATCCAGCAGTTCGTCGCCCAAGCTGCATAAGCTCTCACTCTTCACTTCTTCCGTAATCTCTTCTGAAATATTTTTTTCGAAAATCGGATAGGAACCAATCATTACCGCTGTACAGGTAAGCACAACAAATACCATTAAAACAATTGCAAATTTACGGCTGTTTTTCAATTTTGTAACCAACACCCCACACCACCTTCAAATATTTTGGATTCTTTGGATCCAATTCAATTTTTTCCCGGATATTCCGGACATGCACCATAATTGTATCCGTATTGATTGCACGCTCCTGCCAAACCCGCTCATAAATCTCTTCTGCCGAAAATACATGCCCCGGATTCTTTGCAAGTAACAGCAAAATCTTATACTCAATCGGCGTCAGTTTCACCGGATTGCCATCCATACTGACCTGCACCGTATCTTCATTGATTTCCAGACCACCAATGACATGCACATTTTCCTTCGGTTCCAACTTTTCCAAAAAACGTTTATAACGGCGGAGCTGTGAATTCACACGCGCCATCAGTTCCATCGGCGTAAATGGTTTCGTCACATAATCATCTGCTCCGATATTCAGTCCCATAACCTTATCCACTTCTTCTGATTTTGCCGAAAGCATAATCACCGGAAAATCATATTTTTCCCGCAGTTTCATAGTCATGTGGATTCCATCCATACGCGGCATCATAATATCTACAATTGCCAGATGGATTTCCTCCCGCTCTATCACTTCAAGTCCTTCGATTCCATCTGCCGCCTGAAACACTTCATACCCCTGACTCTTCAGATAAATCTGTACACCTTCCCTAATTTCCTTATCATCCTCTACCACAAGTACGTGATTAATTTCCATTTTTTTGTCCCTCCTGTGATGTTCTTGCGCAGCTCAATACTGCCCCTCTATCATAGCACATCACATCATTTTTTGATACCTCAGCGTATCCCGTATCATTTTTTTACACTTTAATCCCTGCTGCAAACTCTCTCTGAAAATCTCTGCCCTCACCGGAAGATCCGGGATTGCTTTCTTACTCACTTCCCCATAATCTTTCACAGCCACCGTTACCTTTGTGAAAGGGAGTGGTATTACATAACGATCCCATCGCCACAACATCCGGAAACAAAGTGAATACCGAAGGCTGATCCCCACAAAATCTTCTCCCTTTTGTTCTGATAAATAAAACGCCAGTTTTTTCGGCTCGTGCCTCGGTCCCAGCGGTCCATCCAACGCAACTGCCATAGATCGTGTCTGCTCATAAGAAGTCTGCATCAACTTTTTCAATGCCCCAAATGCCGCATATCCATCCGGGATCCGCAGTGTACTTCCGCCACATTTTTCTATCATATATTGAATATAATCCCCTCTCGTATCCGCAGTCACAACCACATCCACCGGCGCTGTTTTCTCTGCCAGATTTTTTAAAACAAGATTCATAAAAAAACTATCCTCATGCCAAAATCCAAAAATCTGACTATTTCCACACAATTCTTCTTCCTTCCAATCGATCTTCACCGTTTTTTCAAGAAGTTTTAAATACCCTAAAAATACGTTCTGAAGTACTCTTTGCCCCATGTTCCTCATACTCATATCCCAGTTCCTCCTGCCTGCTCGCATTCTTTTCGCTTATCACTCTCTCATACAATGACTCTTCATAAACCGCCAGTCTTCCCGATTGATACCCGGCCGCCGCAATCTTCGCCTTCCTTTGCATTTGTTTCAGCTGTGCCAGCACATCCAGCACCCGATTGCTCCACACTTCCGTATCTTCCACCGTAACAAAACCATTTTCCCCATTCTCTACAATATCCTCTACGCCGGATGCATCCACAGCAACAATCGGACATCCTGCGGCAAATGCCTCTGCCAGCACAATCCCCTGGGTCTCGGATTTGGATGCAAAGAGAAATACATCGCTTGCCTGCAAATACCGATTCACCTGCGTATTTTCTATATTTCCAAGAAATCTGACAACATCCGCAATCCCCAGTTCTTTTGTTTCCTGCTCCAACGCCTTGCGCATACTCCCATCACCGATCAGCAATACTTGAAATGGCTCCCGCATTTTTTCTTTTAAGCATGCAATCCCCTGTAACAAAAAATAAGGATTCTTTTCTTCTTCCAATCTTCCCGTTGTGCAGAACAAGCGCCCGCCGCTCGAAAGATATCGCTGTCGGATTTCCTCTGCCTCCTTCGGATATTCCTGATAAAAGGATGCCTCCAGCCCTGTCGGAAATACCGCAGACGGAACTTTTGTTCCGTTTTCCCGGATCCGCTTCTGCATCCCCGCTGTAGGCGCCAAGATCAAATCACATTGATTGGTAAACCAGCGCATATATCTTGGAACAACCGTTTCTTTCCCTTTTTTCAACACCCACTTTCGCAGCTTTGGAAAGCTCTGATTTTCCTGCAGGAAATCCAGGTAATGCAGGTAATCTTCGTACCGCGTATGGTATGTATAAATCACCGGCAGCTGATATTTTCTTCCCAGATACAACGCCGTCGGCCCCACAAACATCGGATGATGAGTATGAATCAAATCAAAATGCTCTTCTGCAAATACCTGTGTGATTTCTTTTAAAATCATTCTCGGATAGACCATTCCGTTCTCCATACAGCGTTTTCCCGTACGGAAACGAATGATTCGGATGCCCTCATCATACTCTGTTCCGCTATACGTTTTCATAGTTTTCGTTTCGTCATCCTGCATTTCATACTCCGGCGCAAATACCGTCACCTGATGCCCCCGTTTCACTAGTTCCTGCGCCTGTCGCTCTACCGAAATCGGCACGCCTCCGACAAACGGTTTGTAATTATTCGTCAACATTGCAATCTTCATGCTCTCTCACCCCTCCATCTTCTTATGCCAAAAATCGAATTGCCGCGTCTCCAAAGAAATATCCCGCTCCTACAAATACCAGATTCCAGATGAAAATTCCAAGCACCGAACTGACCGTATATTTCACAAAATTCATCTGCACCATTCCTGCCGGAATAGAAATAATCGTCCTTACCATCGGTAGCAGTTTACTCACAAATACACCAACACAACCCTTTTCTCTCAACATTGCCATTTTGTCTTCAATGACCGGCTGATGTTTCGGAAATTTTTTAAAATATAATCGCATGACCTTAGGGCCGCCCCAACGGCCGAGCAGATACAGCGCCCAGCTGCCAACCAAACCTGCTGCCACCGAAAGCACCATTACCATCGGAAAACTAATTTCCCCTCTCGCAGCCCAGATTCCTGCAAGCGGCATAATCACGCCCGCCGGAAATCCCGGAAGATTCAAATATTCCAAAAGCACAATTAAAAAAATAAAAAATGCTCCATATTCAAGAAAATAACCAGTCAACATTTGGATACTCATAAAAAACACCTGCCTTTAGATCAATTCGTTTGACTTGATATCATCATACCGAATATATCTAAAGGCAGGCGTTATAAGAAATAAAAGAAATTCTTAAGAAGATTAAAGAATTTGTGTATTTTTGAATTATTGCTCCCGGAATACAATTTTTCCGGTCTGTGCGTCCATACTATCTACAATCGCCAGTGACTCTAACTGGAATCCAAGGTTGCGAATCATACGGCCGCCCTGCTGAAATCCCTTTTCAATTGCAATTCCGATTCCTTCTACAGTCGCTCCTGCAGACTGTACAATCTGAATCAATCCTTGCAAGGCGCATCCATTTGCCAGAAAATCATCAATAATCAGCACATGATCGTCCGGGCCGAGAAATTTTTTTGCAACGATAACATGATTGATACATTTATGCGTAAAAGATTCTACCTCTGCTACCAGCATTTCTCCTTCCAGATTAATACTCTTTGATTTTTTAGCAAAAACTACCGGCACATGAAAATGTTGCGCTGCCACGCATGCAATTCCAATCCCTGATGCCTCAATCGTCAAAATCTTATTGATCGGCTTTTCCGCAAAACGCTTTTTAAACTCTGCTCCCATCTCATCAAACAATTCAATATCCATCTGATGATTCAAAAAACTGTCTACTTTCAGCACATTTCCTTCTTTTACAATTCCATCTTTTATAATTCTTTCCTCTAAACAATTCATTGCTTTTTTTCCTCTTCTTTCTTCTCAAAATCAGATGCCGGATGCTTGCAGATCGGGCAGATAAAATCTTCCGGGAGTTCTTCTCCCTCATAGACATATCCACAGATCTTACATACCCAGCTCGTCTTCTTTACCGGCTTCGGGGCAGGTTTCACATGTTTTTGATAATAGCTATAGGATACCGGCTCCTGCTCACTTAATATTCTAGCATCTGTCACATCTGCCAGAAACATCGTATGCGTTCCCATATCTGTCTCAGAAATCACCTTGCCGGAAATATATGCACTTGTCATCTCCGGTATGTACACAATCCCATTTTCTGCACGCGGATACGCTCTGTCCTGCATCTTATCCACATCTCTTCCGCTCTGAAAACCAAAATGCTGGAAAATATCAAAGGTCACATCTTCACTTAGACAAGAAACGTTAAATGCCTTTGTCTTCTGAATCATATCATGTGTATAGTTCTGTTTATTTACTACAATGATCATTCGGTTCGGTGTAGTCGTTACCTGCATTGCCGTATTGATAATACACCCATTGTCTTTTATCCCATCTTTTGCAGTCAACACAAACAGCCCATACGTCAACTTATACATTGCCGCCTTATCCATACGAAAGCCTCCTTCGTCAAACCGGGATTCATCCCGCATCTTTTAATCACAACATCTTATATCAAGTATAGCACAGAACAGTTCGATACTCTACAAAAATTCCTCGCGCATTACAATTCTCTGATTTCGGCTTCCTCTGAACTCCAGCGACAGATCTTTTTCCGCCTCAATAAATTCTCCATCCACCAGTACATCTATGTAAGAGAACATCTCTCTTGTCACTTCCGTAAATACTTTCCCGCCTTCGACCAAATCCACATCATAAAGATATCCTGTATAACACCAGATATTTTTTTGCGGATAAGTTTCTCTGATCTTCTTCAGCAAATGTACCAGCACAACTTGATTCTCCGGCTCAAAAGGTTCGCCGCCAAGCAGCGTAAATCCCTGTATATAATCCGGTTCCAGCAACTGCAGCAGCTCCGTTTCTGTTTCCTCCGTATACGGCTGTCCAAAATTAAAATCCCAAGTTTCCGCATTAAAACAGCCTTTGCAATGATGTCTGCAGCCTGACACAAACAAACTGATTCTCACACCCGGTCCATCTGCAATATCACAATTTTTAATATTTGCGTAATTCATATTCTTTCACCCACTTTCGTTATTTTCCTGTTCTCTAACATATAAAGCATCCCGGCATTTTTATCTGATTCACGTATAATATAGCAAAGAAAGCATAGCAGACAAAAATCCACTGTGCTTTCTTTTGATTTTTTTATTTTTAGAAATCAGAAATTTTACAAGTGTAATACACGATCCTTGATTTCCTGTGTACGTCCCTGATTCCAGAACTGTGTTCCGATATATCCACAAGTTCTGCGGGCAACAGACATCTTTTCCTGATCCCGATTGCCACAATTCGGGCATTCCCAAATCAGCTTTCCGGATTCATCTTCGATAATTTTGATTTCCCCATCATATCCACAGCACTCGCAGTAATCACTCTTTGTGTTCAATTCTGCGTACATAATATTCTCGTAAATAAACTTCATCACTGACAGTACTGCCGGAATATTATTCTGCATATTTGGAACTTCAACATAACTGATTGCTCCACCCGGAGACAGTTTCTGGAATTCTGATTCAAACTTCAATTTATCAAATGCATTGATTTCTTCGGAAACATGCACATGATAACTATTGGTAATATAGTTCTTATCTGTTACACCATCGATAATTCCAAAACGTTTCTGCAGACATTTTGAGAATTTGTATGTTGTAGATTCCATTGGTGTTCCATATACAGAGTAACTGATATTCTCTGCCGCTTTCCACTCTGCACACTTATCATTCAATCTCTGCATTACTTTTAAGGCAAATTCTCTTGCTTCCGGATGTGTATGTGATACTCCATACATTCTCATACACATTTCATGCAGACCTGCATATCCAAGTGAAATGGTTGAATATCCACCGTAGAGCAGCTTATCAATTGTCTCTCCCTTTTTCAAGCGTGCCAGCGCACCATTCTGCCAGAGAATCGGAGCTACGTCAGACACTGTTCCTAATAAACGTTCATGTCTGCACCGAAGCGCTCTGTGACAAAGTTCCAGACGTTCATCCAAAATTGCCCAGAACTTCTCAAAATCACCTTCTGATGAACATGCCACATCCACCAGATTGATCGTAACAACCCCTTGATTAAACCGTCCGTAGAATTTATAACTTCCATCTGGATTTTTCTGATTTTCTTCTACTGTCAAGAATGAGCGGCAACCCATACAGGTATATACACAGCCCTTTTTTAATTCCTTCATAATCTTTGCTGAGATATAGTCCGGAACAAGACGTTTTGCAGTACATTGTGCAGCCAGCTCTGTCAGATGCCAATACGGTGCATCTTCTGTAATATTATCCTCATCCAATACATAAATCAATTTCGGGAATGCCGGTGTAATCCAAACACCTTTCTCATTCTTCACTCCCTGCATACGCTGAATCAATACTTCCTCAATAATCATTGCAAGGTCATCTCTTGTCTGGCCTTCCGGAACTTCATCCAAATACATAAACACCGTAACAAATGGAGCCTGTCCATTACAAGTCATCAATGTAATTAACTGATACTGAATTGTCTGAATACCACTTTTCACCTCATCCCGCAGCCGGCGTTCTGTCACTTTAGAAATGATTGCCTCATCCAGACTTTCTCCGCACTCCGTCCGCTCCGCAATGATATTCTTACGAATCTTCTGTCTGCTGACATCTACAAACGGCGCTAAATGAGCCAGTGTAAAGGACTGTCCGCCGTACTGATTACTTGCCACCTGTGCAACAATCTGTGTTGTAACATTACATGCAGTAAAGAAACTGTGCGGTTTTTCAATCATTGTTTCGCTAATCACAGTACCGTTCTGCAGCATATCTTCCAAGTTGATCAGATCGCAGTTATGCTCTCTTTGCGCATAATAATCGGTATCATGGAAATGAATGATTCCTTCTTCATGTGCCTTTACAATCTCTTCCGGCAGCAATACTCGTTTTGAAAGATCCTTACTTACCTCTCCTGCCATATAATCTCTCTGCGTAGAATTGATTACCGGATTTTTGTTCGAATTTTCCTGTTTCACTTCTTCGTTGATATGATCCAAAAGTGCAAGAATTCCATTATCTGTCGTGTTGGACTTTCTGCTGATTTCTCTCTTATAGCGATAACGCACATACTTCTGCGCCACTTCATAACCACGCATTCCCATAATGCCGGTCTCTACCATATCCTGAATATCTTCTACATTTACCGCATGGGTAGACTGCTCCACTTCTTTGGCAATCATATCCCCAATCGCCTCGATCTGATACTCATTCAATCTGTGAAGTTTATCAATTTCATTATTCGCTTTTCGAATGGCATTTGTAATCTTAGAGACATCAAAACGAACCTCTTTTCCATTTCTCTTAATAATGTTTGTTTTTACTTCCATCGCTGTTCACAACCCCTTTTCTTGATTTTCCACGCTTTCTCCGCATTTATAAGACCTTGTGCCAGTCCCATTTTTCACAACTATATGTTGTTTTTCCATCCCTTATTATACAATATCTTGTGCCTGTAAATCTATGATACCCTATATAGTCGTAAAATGGAAGAATAACTTTTCTCAATTTTTATCGCTTTTGTCTGATAACTTCACCACTCTAATAGTTGTTCAACGCAATTTTTATTTTATGTATATACTTTTCTACCAGTATGAGTTCCATTTCGATTTTCGAATCTGCACCGGCGTTTCCTCCTGCCTGTTTCACACTGTTCAAAACAGGCCACCGGACTGTTTTACCGTATGCCTGACATCAAAAAAAAGGCGTAAGTCTTCTCACAACTTACGCCTTTGATGATTTTCATTTAATTGTTCATCCCATCCTGTCTCTATCATAAATTCCGAAAACGAAAGAGGATCCTTTCCCGCACATTCAGTTGAATGTTCTATCACATAAAAATCAGGATTTTATGCAGCAAAAAAGCGGGTGATGGGAATCGAACCCACGTATCCAGCTTGGAAGGCTGGTGTTCTACCATTGAACTACACCCGCGTTTGATGTGTTATCTTTAACACGAGTGATATCATATCATAGGTTCTTTTAAAAATCAATAGCTTTTTTTAATTTTTTTATTTTTTTCTATTATTTTTTTGACACATCTTATTTTTTCTGCATTGTCCAGTATATCTGCAGTTTTCCACTTACAGGATTCTTCTACTAATATTACTCTTTTCCGTTAAAACAATAGGTGCAAAGTTTACATTCCGGCAATCCAATCGCCTCGATCATATCATCCAGCCGATGATAGCGCAGCGTTGTAAAATTCTGACGTTTCCGTACCTCTTCCACCATCTCTTCATACTTCTTACTGCAAGGATCCGCATACTCTGCCAAAATCTCCGGTGTAACCTCTTCTTCCCGCTCTGCAATGATCCTTCTCGTAATCAGATCCAGCTCAGATTTTGAGCGTGAGAAATTCAAATATTTACATCCAAACAAAAGCGGCGGACATGCAGGACGCACATGAACCTCTTTTGCTCCGCTCTGGTACAAGAACTCTGTTGTTTCCCTCAGCTGTGTACCACGCACGATGGAATCATCAATCAAAAGCAATTTCTTGTCTTCAATCAATGCCTGAACCGGAATCAATTTCATCCTGGCAACCAATTCACGCTGACTCTGATTGGTCGGCATAAAAGAACGCGCCCAGGTCGGCGTATATTTGATAAATGGTCTTGCATATGGAATTCCGGATTCATTCGCATAACCGATCGCATGTGCGATTCCGGAATCCGGCACTCCTGCCACAATATCCGGCAAAACACTGTCTCCATCCCGTTTTGCCAACATACTTCCGCATTTATAACGCATTTGCTCAACATTGACTCCTTCATAAGACGAAGTCGGATACCCATAATACACCCAGAGGAAGGAACAAATCTTCATCTCTTCTCCCGGAGGGCTGACTGTTTCTACACCGTCTGCTGTGATATGCACAATCTCAGCCGGTCCCAATTCCTTATAGTCATTGTAGCCCAGATTAATATATGCAAAACTTTCAAATGAAACGCAATACCCATCATCTCTCTTTCCGACTACCAGCGGAGTACGTCCATATTTATCTCTGGCTGCATACAGACCATCCTTTGTCATCAGGAGCAATGTCATAGAACCATCGACCAGCCCCTGTACATACTTGATTCCCTCCACAAGACTGTCGGCCTTACAAATCAAAGAAGCAACCAGTTCCGTCGCATTGATCTTACCGCCGCTCATCTCCTGAAAATGCGTATGTCCGTTTTTATATAATTTTTCCAAAAGTTCTTCTTCATTATTGATCTTACCAACTGTTGTGATTGCAAAACTTCCGAGATGAGACTGAATCAATAAAGGCTGCGGCTCATAATCAGAAATACATCCGATGCCCAGATGTCCCTTCATCTCATCCACATCTTTTTCAAATTTTGTTCGGAATGGAGAATTTTCTATATTATGAATCGCTCTCTGAAATCCATCCTCTCCGTACATTGCCATTCCACCGCGTCTCGTTCCGAGATGTGAATGGTAATCTATGCCATGAAACAATTCCAAGGTACAGTTATTCTTTGATGCTACGCCAAAAAATCCACCCATTTTCTGTCTCCTTTTCTATCTGTCTTTATACAAACAACCCTTAATCCAAACAAGCCTTAGTTTACCACGAACATTTGAGGAAAAAAACCTCCCTGCAGCGATTTTTTTATTATTTAAATTTATAAATTTTTATAAGTGCCTCTCTGATTCCCATAAAACTGTTCTATCGAAAAAGTATTCTCTGTTCTTTTAATTTCTCCAAAAAATAAGTTTTATTCTCATCGGAATGTTCCAATTCTCTGGAATAACGATACACAACTTCTTTTACATCTTCTGCATCCAGTTTCTTCTCATTTTTCAGCCAGCGAACCGCAAGCAAATCCCACAGAACAGAGACACTGGCTGCTGCCATCTGCACATTTGCAAAGATTTCCCCGTCATACACCGCTCCGCAAAAATAGGTGAATATAAAATACACCATCAGCTGCTCGCAAAAGATATCCCACGCCCAGTCTTTTTCTTCCTCTTCTTGCTGCGTCCGTATCCACTGATAGAATTCTTTCTGAATCTTCCCATATCCGTCTGCCCCATACGAAAACAGCAAAATTTCTGTTTCATTTAACTGGTATTCCCAATCTTTTCTAAGAAGTTCCATTCCCCGCAGATTTCCAAACATTGTTCTCGAAAATAAATACCGTCTTTTTCTGTTTTTCTTATATCTGTCTGCTTTTCTCCCTGCTGCCGAAAACCATGTCTGTTTCCGGTACTTTTCAAATACTTCCCCGCATTCAAACAAATGCCCTTTGGAGACACGATTTTCCATATCAAATGCCAGTCCAAGACTCATAAGTATACGATTTTCCATCGGCAGATTTCGGTTCTGCAGAATTTCAAAGAGACACTCTCTGGCATCCAGCAGCATCGAATATAAAAAAGGATCAAAGTCTTCGTATTCCTCTGCGCCTTCTTTTTCTACAGACCGAAAGGTGATCGGATCCTTCCTTGAAACTAACATCCTTGCCACTTCAGGGCAGGAGATTGAAAGTGAGATTTCCCGCACATCCTCAAATTCTTCGATATGGCGCGGATATAACCGACAGGTTTTGCACAGACTGTCAGGTCCCAGATTCCGATACATATCACACAGATTATCTTCTCTTAAAAATGCACACCGTTTTTCCCGATCCTGCCGGAAGACTTTTTCCCTCCAATTGACAGCCCCATGAAGTTGTTTTTTATAAGGTCCCTGTTCCTTTGCATAACGACACAACGCCCGCTCATCCACTACAATCTGCCAGCCGGCACAGCAAGTATCCTCGCAGGCATCTGCAATACACTGAAACTCCGAATAATAATCAGGATAAGTATATAACATAAAATACGTCCTTTCCGAAACAATCCCACATCCAAATCCATGCCGGACTATTACTCTGTTATAACCATTTACTTACAATCATTAACATGTTCTTACACTTATTAACATGTTCTTACACTTATTAACGTGGCTACTATATCATGAAATTTCTATTTATGCTACAACGAACACGCAAAAAGAAACTAAAAAACAATTCTATATTGCGCCATAACAAAAGAACTTCAAAAAGAAGAACGGGCAGATGCAATGTCATTTGCGCCTGCCCATTCCATAGAATTTCCAGTGATATATTTATATAACTCCCAATGATATATTCATATAATTTTATAGGATGGTATACTCTCCACTTGCAGTCTCCTGCACTGCACTCTCATAAAACACTTTCGCCGCACGTACCAGATACTCTGTATCTTTTGCTCCCGCTGTCTCATAAGGCGAATGCATTGCCAATTGCGGAAGACCAATGTCCACACAATTTACCGGAACTTGATTTGCCGACACATTTCCAAGCGTAGAGCCGCCAATCATATCTGAGCGATTCAAAAACACCTGACATGGCACATCTGCCTTCTGACAAATCATCCGAAACAGAGCCGCCGACACTCCATCCGTCGTATATTTCTGATTTGCACTATATTTAACCACGATCCCCCCATTCAATACCGGGCGATTCGTAGGGCAAGACTTTTCTCCATAATTCGGATGTACTGCATGGGCATTATCTGCTGATATCATAAAGCTGGATGCCAGAAACTGCCGGTATTGTGCCGGAGTTTTCCCCAGGCTTTCGCAGATTCTAAGCAATGTATCCTGCAAAAACGTAGATGCAGCTCCCTGCTTTGTACTGCTGCCAACTTCCTCATTATCAAAAACACAATGCATTGGAACGCTAGTTCCTTCTTCTGCCGCCAAAAAACCTTTTAAAGAACCAAATACACATTGCAGATCATCCAGTCTTCCGCTGGAAATAAACTCCCGCTCTGCACCCCAGATGGTTCCCTTCACTCGATTGTATACAAACAAATCGCTCCCCAGAATATCTTCTGTCCGGACTCCGGCTGCATCTGCAACCGTTTCCAAAAACGAACCTTCCGAATCCGCCATTGCATACAACGGCAATAAATCTTTTTGTACATTGTACTTCTGTTCTTCATTTGCTTTTCGATTCATGTGAATTGCCAGACTCGGAATCAACAGCAAATCCCTGTCCACATTTACCAGTCGTGAAACAATTCCGGTATCTGTTTTTACAATCAATCTTCCCGCCACCGACAACGGGCGGTCAAACCAAGGACTGCACAACATGCCGCCATATTTTTCCACGTTCAATTTTACATAGGCGCCTTCCGTTTCCATCTCCGGATTTTCCTTGATTCGGAGTGCCGGTGAGTCACTATGGCTCGCCATCACCTGAAATCCTGTAAATTCACATCTCGGTATCCGAAACGCAAGCAGTGAAGTTCCATTTCGCATCACATAATAACTTCCTCCTGCCTGTAGTTTCCACGCCTGACTTTCCAACAACTGCTGATAGCCCGCATCGTCCAACATCTTCTTCATTGTATCCACTGCGTGAAATGCCGTAGGACTAGACTCTATAAACGAAAATAATTCTTTGTTCATCTGATAATCCCTCTGCTTTATCTGATTTTGCATATCTTACACCTCAATATAATACGGACAAATATCTTCATACGTTCCGTCTTTTAAGCGAAAGCCTCCCGGAATCGTTCCTAACTGCCGGAACCCGATTCGCTCATACAGATGCCGGGCGTGAACATTTGTGGCAACCACCGCATTAAACTGCAGTACCCGAAAACCAATCCGCCCCGCCTGTACAATACAATCCTTCACCAGCTTTTCCCCGATATGCATTCCTCTGCTGGAAGAAGAAACCGCATAGCTCGCATTACAGATATGCCCACATCTTCCGATATTATTCGGATGCAGAATATAAAGCCCCAGAATCTTCTCACAGTCCACATCTTCCGCAACTGCCGTATAACTTTGGCTTGCAAAAAAATCCCTTCCACTCACTTCATCCAGGCATTCCTCCTGCGGAAATGCAATCCCCTCTTCCACAACTTCATTCCAGATTGCAATCATTTCCGATATGTCTTTATCCTGAAATTCTCTGATTCTTATATGCTCTAACATTAGAAAGCCTTCTTTCTTCTAAATTCCATTTTTTGCACAAATATCCTGCAAGCAACATTTTTCACAATGTGGTTTTGTTCTTGCTGTGCAGACATCTCGCCCATGATACACAAGCCGATGACAAAAATCACTTCCTTCTTCCGGTGGAATCAATTTCCACAATTCCATCTCTACCTTCTTCGGTTCTTTTATTCCATCCACAAGTCCGATTCGATTTACCAAACGAATACAATGCGTATCTGTTACAATTGCCGGCTTTCCAAAGACATCTCCCATAATGAGATTTGCGCTTTTTCGTCCCACTCCCGGAAGTCTCAATAAATCATTAAAATCATCCGGAACTCTTCCGCCAAACTCATCCCGGATCATCTTCATACATGCACTGATATCCCGCGCTTTACTTTTTCCAAGACCACATGGTCGTACAATAGCTTCGATTGCCTCCACATCAGCCGCAGCCAGCGCTTCCAGATCCGGATATTGTTTATACAGCTCTTCCACCACAATATTTACACGTGCATCCGTACATTGGGCAGCCAATCGGACACCAACCAATAATTTCCATGCATCATCATAATCCAGCGTACATTTCGCATCCGGATATTCCTTGCGAAGGCGCTCTATCACCTCGTATGCAAGTTCCTTCTTCATTTCCTCTCTCCCTAACATTTCTGCATCAACCGCACATAAAATTCAACCGCTTTTACTAATGTTTCCACCGGAACACGCTCATTATTTCCATGAATCATACCGCGCTCTTCCTTTGACAGCTTCATCGCTGAAAACTTATATACCCGGTCTGTGATTCTGCAATAATGCCAGGAATCACTGCAAGCCATCATCAAATACGGAGAAACCAAAGCCTTTCTCCATGTATCTGCAACTGCCTGACACAACACACCCCATTCTTCACATGACGTATCTGAATCCGCAGATGGATTTCTTCCTTCATATACGGATACTTCTATATTCGGATTGTTAATCACCTTCTCAAGATACTCTTTTGCAGACTCTACAGTATCTGTACCGATCAGACGCAAATTCATACCTACAGATGCCTTTGGCGGAATTACATTAAATGCTTTTCCTCCCTGCATCTTAGTCATAGCACAAGTTGTACGAATCATCGCATTCAACTCTCCGCCGGATTTCTGACACACTTTATCAAAAATCCCTGCAAAACACCATAAATTTGCAAATAAAATCTTATACGCAAATGTAGAATGGCGTCCCAGCGTATCCAGCATTTCCCGCACCGGTTTTGTAATCTGCCTTGGGAACGGGTGTTTCTCAACATCTACAATTGCCTGCGCTAATTCCCCAACGATTGTATGAACCGGAGGCATCGATGCGTGTCCGCCGTTGCTCTTTGCATGAAATTCAATATTCGTCAGTCCTTTTTCCGCAATTCCTACTAAGGCACATTCTCTGTCCACTCCCGGGAATACATTTTCTACGACAGCTCCGCCTTCATCCAGCACCATTGCCGGATGGATGCCCTTTTCTTCAAACCAGTCCACCATTGCCGGACAAGTCGGTCCATTGATTTCCTCCTGGCCTGAAAATGCAAAATAAATATCGTGCTCAGGTACAAATCCATCTTTGATCAACTTCTCTGCGGCTTCCATAATTCCGCACAGAGTTCCCTTTGTATCCAGAGTTCCTCTTCCCCAAAGCACACCATCTTCTACGATTCCTTCGAATGCCGGTTTTTCCCACTGAGACTCTTCCACCGGAACCACATCATAATGAGACATCAAAACAACCGGATCTCCATCTTTTCTACCCTTCCAGCAATATAACATTCCATTTACTCCAAGCATGATCCTCTCGCAAGTCTCATGTACACTCGGATACAATTTAGGAAGTAATTTCTGAAATTTTTCAAACTCTTTCTGATCAATCAACGACGGATCGTTATAAGAAACAGTCTTGCATCGAATCATTTCCTGCATATCCCACACAATCCGGCCTTCATCCAAAAAAACCTCTTCCAAAGACGAAGTCAATTCCGCCTTCGGCTTAAACCAGGCTGCCCGCAATAAGATAACAGCCAGAAAAATTACAACAACTGCTGCAAGTATTAATAAAATCGTACCTAACATCTGTTTTCCCCACTTTCTATATTTCTATTTTTCAAATCCACTTTTTACAGCATTCCTTTTTTGTACAACACTCTTGCGGAACCAATTGCAATCAATGCTCCCACCGGAACCAACACTCCTACTGAACTTGACAAGGCCGGGACCAGCAAGAACAATACCACCATAAATACAAGCGGTGCAATGGAGATTTTCCAGTTCTTACTTACATATACAACTGCCAATCCACCAAACAACGCCGGTAAAATATTGTCAAACGCAGGCTTAATTGCCGGATTGTTTAGAATCGGGGTAAGCGGAACAAGCATTGCCACACCAAGTGCAATAACAACTGTTGTCACAATGGAAGAGGTTGCCACCGCAATCGTTGAAATCACTTCTCCCTCTTCACTGCCCGGCTTCACTTTCGCATTTTCCATTGCAGTCAACGCTGCCGGAACTTTTAAATTCGTCAGATTTCCTGTAACAAACGCAAGATAAGAACTAGCCGTTCCTAACATCGGCACAAACGTCAGCACTTCAATCAATCCTACTGTCCAGAAGATCGGCGCCACTCCAAGAAGCCCCTGCAGCACCGGTTTCCATCCTGGCCATGCCCCATAATAAATACATGTAATGATCGGATAAGAAAAAATCATTCCAAGAGCAGACAGGATCCAGATTCTTCCGTAAATATGTGTCATTTCCTCATAACTTCTCTTCTTCATCTTTCTCAGCCTCCTATCACCGGTGTTATAATTGCCGCAAATACCATGGCTCCAAGCATACTGATCGGCAATGCATAGTTTTCCAGCCATTTCATATTACATTTCTTAATCAAGATTCCGCAGACGCCCATCAGCAATGCCGAAAACAACAGCACAAAAATCGGGATCCACCCCTTCAATCCAGAACGAATATCTGAAAATACCATTCCGAGAAATGCTGAAATCATTCCAAGGAACATTGCTGTCATTAAAATATCGCCCCATTTGCCGTCTTTGTTTTTAATTTTCATCAAACCGCCCTGAATTTTCTTAATGAACAACGGAACCCAGATCAACCCCGGAAAGATTCCCAAAGTCATAACCCACGCAATTGCAGTGTATACCGTCGGATCCATCACCGTCTCCGAAAGTGAAATTCCCAAAGCATTTGCCGTAGAAGTTGCCGCCGGAAGTTCATATGTAATTGCACCGATTACACTAAGCCGCAGCCATGGCAGCGGCAGCCCCAAAAACTTAGACAGCGTAATCACGCCCAACAAAATAGATAAAGCCGGCGCCACCGTAAAAACTGCCGTAGAAATCATAGTCTTTCGCATCTGCGAGACATCCATGCCCAATTCCTTCCCTCTTCGGTAAGCCCGAATCATAAAAAATAATGACTGTGCGATCACAAACACGATAATTGCCCCTGCCAGAACAAATAAAAGTGAACTGTTTGGATTAAATTCCATCCTTCTCTCCTCCTTTAAACCATCCTCTTTAATTTCACATGTCACAGTAATACCATTATAACGTTTTAAAATAAAAAACACCAGTTTTTCTTTCTATATATTACTGTCCGTTCTATTATCGTAACATATGAAAACCACTATGCATCAAAATAAACCACTACCCTTTTACATACAAAACAAAGGACCGGCGCCTGTTTCCAATCCACAGCGTCAGTCCTTTCTTCTATCTTCCTAATATCAGATAAGAAATCTGTTCCTAGTTATTTATTTTCTTATTATTGCCTGCCAACATTTTATATAATGTACGCAAGACAAGCATGCAGACAAATATCATCGGCAATCCTGTCAGAACACTCGCCGTCTGCATAGTATCAAGACCACCTATTCTGGTAAGAGCTATTGAAAATACCACAAAAACAATTGACCACACCACGCGATTCCACCTTGCCGGCTGTTGTTCTCCCTTAAGCTTTTTACTTGTTGCCGATGCCAATATAAAGGCCGAAGAATCAATTGTTGTTGCCATAAATACAATTGTCACAACACAAAACAGCAATGATAAAATCGTCGTAAACGGAAGTGTTTCCAAAATAGCCATCAGCGCAGCTTCTTTTCCCTGTGTACCTAAAATAGTTACCAGATCCACTCTGCCACTCATCTGTAAGTCAAGAGCATAACATCCCAAAACCGAAAAACTCAGTACGCATCCCAGAGAACCATATCCTATCATTCCCAAGACAACTTGACGTATGGTACGTCCTTTTGAAATGCGCGCTGTGAAAAGCCCCATGATCGGGATATAAGACAACCACCACCCCCAATAAAAGATGGTCCAGTTCTGCGGAAATCCGCCCTTTCCATATGGGTCTGTATATAGACTCATTCTAAAAAATTCTTTAAAGTACAGACCCACGCTGTTTAACTCCACATCTATCACACGCCCCGGTCCGATCAACAAGAGAATGATCCCAATAAACACCAGCGCCAGATAGATGTTGATATTACTCAACACTTTTATTCCTTTATCCAGTCCTCTCCATACACTGATCGTAAACATCAAAAACCACAACAGAAACACAGCTAAAAGCAGCTTCCCATCATTTGGGATCCCAAATATTTTGCTGATGATCTGACAGATCAACGGGGCCGCCAGCCCCATGGAAGTCCCAATTCCGCCCAAAACCGCCAGCACCGTAAAAATATCAATTGCTTTTGAAATCCATTTTCCTCCATATTTTGCATCTCTGCAAATATCTCCGAGACGTACAGAATCTCCTTTTTGCACAAACAGATGATACGCGATCGCAATTGTTGCAGGCACATAGAAAAGCCATGCGCTCGGGCCCCAGTGAAACTGTCCATACATGTGTGCATACTCATAAGCTTCAACAGATTGTTCTGCAATACCAAAAGGAGTATCTGTCAGATAATAGATAGGCTCTATAAAAGAGAAAATCATAAGTGAACTGGCGATACCGGTACAAAACATCATGGACATCCAGCTAAAGTCACTGTACTGTGGTTTTTCACCCGGTGTTCCCAAAACCGTTTTTCCATACCTTCCAAACACAAGCCAGATAAGGAAAACAAATACCGCCACATAAGCAATAATGTATAAAAATCCAAATCTGTGTGTGATAACGTACAAAATCTGATCCACAACTTTTTCACTCTGTTCAGGCGCGATCAGCAAGACAAGCATGCTGATCACACTGACCAGAATAGATATTCCAAAAATCGGTTTATCAATTTCACTTATGATTTTCTTCAAATCTTACACTCCTCTCATCGATAAGAGTTTCTTAAAATCTCCATAACTCGTTCTCTCGTCAACGGTTCCGGTTCAATCTCAAACAATTCCCCTGCAAACTCCATGGCGTTGGTACAAAATACTTCTAATTCATCTTCACGGATTCCGTAATCTGACATTTTCAAACATTCCACACCACATTCTTTTTCCAGATCGTATAAGATTTTTACCAGATCTTTTGCTCCTGCATTTTCATTTCCTGACAATGCTCTCGCCATCTGTGCATATCTTTCAGGAATAATATCTTCAAAGCTTTTAAAGTACTCATTCGCAATCATCAACAATGCTGCTCCATGAGGCAGATCATCATGATAAGCGCCCATAGCCTGTGCAATAGAGTGATTGGAAGTGCAGTTTGATATGGATTCTACAATTCCTGAATAGGAACTTGCCATTGCTACTGCTTCTCTTGCCTCTATATTTTTTCCGTCCCGGACTGCATTAGTAAGATTTTCTCCGATCAAGGAAATACTCTTCAATGCAAATAAATCACTCATCGGAGTCGCCACATCTGCGATATACCCTTCCATTGCATGGAAAAGTGCATCAAATCCCTGATATGCAGTCAATGTCGGCGGAACCGATGTCATCAGTGATGCATCGACAAATGCCATTGATGCAAATAATTCTTTTGCTCCGAATCCTATCTTTTCATTTGTTTCTTCTTTTGTGATCACAACCCACGGATCGACTTCTGTTCCCGTTCCTGCAGTTGTCGGTACCGCTATGATCGGCAGCGGAGCCTTTGTGATTTCTTTTCCCTGTCCGGAACCGGTCGCAACATAATCCCATAAATCACCTTCATTGGTAGCAACCAATGCTATAGATTTTGCGGAATCAATACTGCTGCCTCCTCCGAATCCTAATACCATATCACAATTTTCTTTTCTACACACCTCCACCGCTTCTACGACCTGCTTTTTCCCCGGATTCGGACGCACCTTATCATAGACAACACTATCGACACCGTTTCTTTTTAAAAGATCCTGAATCCGCTCTATGTATCTGCCTTCTTCAATCCAGTCTCCGCCGGTCGTAACGACCAACGCCTTCTTACCCGGCAGTTTTACCTCGCTTAATTGTTCAAGACATCCACTACCAAAATACATTTGTGTAGGGACAAAAAATTCATGTCTCATAACATTTCCCTCCTTTCTTACTTTCACCCTTTATTTTCAGAACCGCAGATTTGAATCAGCTTTTCAATTTCTCCTGCCAGTACAAGGGTTGCCTTCCCCATACACTCTTCCATCGTATAATCTACATTTTCTTTTACGCACTCCATATAAACCTGATACAGCTGTGTATAATAATTTACTTTACAGATTCCCATTGTCACTGCTTTTTTAACGTCACTTTCCGGAATTCCCGATGCGCCGTGCAAAACAAGCGGTACTCTGCACACTTCATTCAGCTTTTCCAATAATTCAAAATCCAGCTCCGGCGCTTTTTTAACCACGCCATGTGTTCCATGGATATTTCCGATTGAAACCGCAATCGCGTCTACCCCTGTCTTATCCAGAAATTCTCTTAACTGGTCCGGATCACTTTTAACGATCGTACATTCAGCATCCATGCCTTTGCCTTCTTCTCCGCCGACTTTTCCGACTTCCGCCTCTACTGTTCTTTCAGAGCCTGCTGCTTCTTTGATTCTTTTTGTATATGCGATATTCTCTTCAAAGGAGAGAGAGGAACCGTCAAACATAACGGACGGGAACGTGCCTTCCAATGCATCCATACATTCTTTCTCACTCATGCCGTGATCCAGATGTATCGCATACGGAACAGTCGGAAATCTCTTTTCAAAAGATCGGATCACCCCTGCAAGTTCTGCATAATCAATCATCTGCGCTTCCATTTGTGAATATGCTGACTGAATAATGATCGGAGATGACAGTTTCTTTGCTGCCATAAAACAAGCCAGAACAGATTCCATGTTGCTCACGCAGATAGCCGGAATCGCATATTTTCCTTTATGAGCTTTCTGTAAAAGCTCAGCCATTGTAAATTCCATTGTTACACCTTCCTTTTACATCTTTGGAAATGCAGATGCGTCTGTCGGCATCGTCCATGTCTTTTTCATATCTTCATTTGCCATTTTACATACGTCCAACACGATTCCTGAACTTTCCTGAATTGTAGAAAGTGTTCCTACGATCGGTTTGAAGACTTTGTATCCTTTTTCTTCCAAGATGTTCCATACGTCATTGTAGAAGATCAAAAGTTCCATCATCGTTGTTCCACCTGTTCCGTTTACGATAAAGCTCAATTCATCTCCCGGAACAAATGGTTTGTCATTCAAGATCATTTCCAGTACCTGTGAAGCAAGCTCACGGGAAGAACACATCGGAATGTTATCTGCACCGGCTTCTCCGTGTCCGCCTGCGCCAAGTGTTAATTCATCATCCGGAAGCTCATACATTACATCTCCTGTAGACGGGGATGTTCCCGGGCGGATTCCGATCGTGATCGCACGTACATTATCAATGACTTCATTTCCAAATTCGATTACTTCATCAATTGTATGTCCCAGTCCTGCATATCCGGAAATCATTTTTGTTTCAAACAAAGCAACTCCCATACGTCTGTCTTTTCTGTCGCCTGTGTACGGATCTGCTACATTTGTTCCGCCAAGAAGAATTCCCTTTGCCGGGATATCGTCTTCTTCACACATCTCAAGTGCAAGTTTTGCATTCAAAATATCTCCTGCACAGTTACTGATCAGAATCAGAGAGCCAGCGCCTGTATTTGCTTCTTTCAACGCTTCATAAATCGGATCCGGTCCCGGAGCTGCAAATAAGCCGCCGATTGCCTGTGCGTCCATATAATTCTTACCCATATATCCGATCGCATCAGGTTCATGTCCTGCACCATATCCCATAACAATTCCGACTTTTCCCTGATCCAGTTCATTTCGTACTACAACCTGTGTACCCGGCACCTGATGCAGACGATCCTGCTGAGATCTGATATATCCTGATATTGTTTCACGTACAATATTTTCCTGTGCGTTAATAATCTTCTTTGCTTTCATAATCCATCTTCCTTTCTGCTGAAATATATTTCTATTTTATTATTTTACAAATTCACAAATTGCCTGTAACAAAAAGTAAAGTGAAGTAGCGCCTGCATCCTGATGTCCCACGGATTTTTCTCTCAGGAAATGAGAACGTCCCATTTTTGCCTGCATCGGAATTGTACTTTCAACACCTTTCCATGCTGCGTCCTTTGCAGCCTCTGCCATTTCTTCCAGAGATGCGTCTGTCATTGCCTCTGCTGCTTCCGCTGCCGGAACCAGTGCGTCTACCAGTGTCTTATCTCCCAGAACTGCTCCGCCAAGATCCATTACTTTTTCTGCTGCATTCTTTAATCCAACTGCATACTCTGCCGCTGAGATCTGTCCGCTTTCCTTTGCAGACTTACCGATTTCATTTACAACAATTGAGAAAATAGGTCCGATTGCTCCTCCGATAGATGCTCTCATCGCTCTGCTGTAGATTTTAAAATACTCTGTAACAGAACTGTTTTCATCCATTGCCTCAATTGCTGCATAGCCGTCACGACTTCCTCTTGCCATACTGTCGCCGTGATCACCGTCTCCTATCGCTCTGTCATACTGGCACAGCTCTTCTTTGTGCTCTGCAAATGTTTCTGTAATATGCTTCAGTAACTCTTCTACATTATTTGATGTGATATTCATTTTTCTTTCCTCTCTTTCATTTGATATATCTGCTTTTTTTGATATAATAATCCTAAAACATGACAGGAGTTTATCATATGCAGGATTTTTCAAAAAAACTAACAATTGGACAATTTGCACGATTTAATAATATCTCGGAACAAACACTGCGGTATTACGACCAGATCGGACTTCTGCATCCGGCAGAATCCAATCAAAAAACCGGCTATCGCTATTATAAAATCACACAATGTGCTACACTGGATATCATTTCCCACATGAAATCCTTAGGTATTCCCTTAAAGGATATTAAAACCTATCTGGAAACAAATGATACCAAATGGCTCATGGAAACATTGTACAGCAAATATCAGATCAATTTTTCCAGCATTACGCTTTTGCAAGAAACTCAGGCTGTGATTGAGCGGAAGTTATCAGATTACCTCACATATCCGCAGCTACCCAAAGCCGGAATTCCTTATATCGAATTAATTCCTGAAAGAACGATTTATAAATACGATACCAAAATAAACTACTATTATAATGAAGACTCTGCTTCGAATTATGAATATATGCTGCGCTCATTCAAAAATAACCTAACCCAACAGAATCTTCCTGCACTCTACTTCTTTAATGTAAGCAGTATTATGAAAAAAGAAAATCTCGTAAAACGTAATTTCATAACAACTGAATTGTTTGTATTTATAAATGATAACGACCGGGATCGGTTTTCTACCTGTGAAACTGTGCCTCGCCATACTTTTTTATGTATCATCTGCGATAACAGTAATCATGAAATCTTATATATCAACAGGCTCCTTGATGAAATCCACAGCAAGGGATATAGGATCGCAGGGGACTATATATGCGAAGTCGTAAGCGAATTCATGTCCCCTCTATGCGATAAACGTGATATGATACTAAAACTCCAAATCCCGATTGATTTTTGATTTTTACTATGCCGCTTTTTTATTTGCCTTTTTCTGTCTGATCAGCAATGCCAGACCACTTACAAACATAAGCGCACATCCTGCAAGTGCAAGATACCAAACTCTGTTATATGCTGCAACCGGTTCCAAGGTTTCCTGCCAGCGTCCGATGACTGTATAGATCCACATATCTGAGGAATATCCGATCAGTGATACAACTCCGGTCATTGTTCCGAATATTTTTGCATCAACTCCGGTCTCACTTGTACATGCAAAATTCTGTGCTTTTGCCAGAAGTGCGATAAAACTCAGAATAATCGCAACACCCATGAGCAATACCAGAAGTTTTGGATTCAGCGGCATCAACAATGTAACTGCCAAACCGACTGCACTAAGAACAGAAGTTGCAACACAAAGTCTTGTCGGGGAATTCTTCAAAATCGCAATTGACATGATCATAATGGACAACGGTCCTGCTATGATTTTCATCATCTGGTTACGAACAATACTAAAATAAGAAGCTGTTGTCATATCCATGCCATATAAATCACACAGGTAAGACTGTGTATAAGTAAGACAGGAATAAATGATATAAGATCCGAGAACGATAAATGCTGCAATATATGTCATCGGGTTCTTCAAAACCTGAATCAGAACACCTCTGTTTTCTTTTCTGCGTGCCTTTTTATCTACTTTTTCTTCTTTTTCTTCTTTTACTTCTACTGCATTCTCTTCTTCCAGTGTTTTCTCCGGTACTACAAGGAAAGAGATAATTGCTAAAATAACACCAAATACCGCATATCCGATCCATACATATCGGAAACTGTTTGCATTACTTTCTGCACCTACCATACCAAAAACAAATGTACAGCAGAATGTAGTAACCATTGCTCCAACACCTTCAAAAGAACTTAACATCGGGAAGATCTTGGCCTCTTCTTCTTTTTTTCCTAAAAGCGCTGCTACCTTCGCTGTCGGTGACCACAATAATCCGATTGTTGTTACTACCCAAAGTGCTTCTACCAACAATGCTACCCAGAACGGCGGATATGTTGCCATGATCACACATCCTACTGTTGTTCCGAGCAATGAAATCACGATTAACTTTCTACACGAAAACTTATCAGCACTCACACCGCCTACAACATAAAACAACAGTGCCAACGTTCCATATACACTCAACATCAATCCCAACTGTGTATCTGTATATCCGCAGACCGTTGTCAATTCTTCATGGAATGTATAACGGATATACGGCGGTTCATACGAAAATCCAAAGTTAAAACCTAAAAACATAATAATCAGCCATCGATTAATTTTTATTTTTGCTGACGATAAATTCATTTTCTTTTCCTCCATTCTCTCCTGATTCCTATTTTCCTATTCCTTTTTTCTGATCGCTTTTTGGGCACCTCCTTTTTGTCTCTCAGGTCTTAAGTACATGATAGTCCTTACAGTTACTATAAAGTCAATTTATAATTTGTCTTTTTTCATCGTGATTTGTCACAAAATAAACACACTCTTTTTGTTAAATTATTCTAGTTTTCCGTCCCATTACAATTCACTTTTTAGACCTTTTTTTCAAAAAAACGACTTTTCCTTTGAAATTTCACACCTTCAAAAACCTTATAGTTAACTATAAAGTTTGAAAACAAATTCTTACTAAAAAAACAAAAAAAGAATCGTAAATTCATCTCCTTTTTGATAAATTTACGACTCTCTTTATTTAAACATTTCTATTCTTTTTAAACAAACTTCATTGCCCTTTATTCCTGTTCAAACAAATCAATCACCGAAACCGGACAACTGTCTCTCGCTTCTTCTGCTGTCTCCCGCACGTCCTCTGTTACTTCTGCGTACGCTTCTGCTACATCCTCATCATTAAAACGAAATACCTCCGGACATGCCGCAACACAAGCCCCACATGAAATACATCCATCATTTACTTTCGCTTTCATTACACTGCCTCCTCGTTCTACTTCTTTCATATCTACTTTTTTATATCTGCTGCTATTTATATACTGCAAAAATTCTCCATTTTTATACCTATATTTTTTATTTTGATACATTTTTATTTTTTGTTGTAAAACACCACAGAAACGACTAAAATAAACTTGTTACTATCCATGCTCATTCTCCGGTATTTCAGAGTATGAGCCATTTCATTTTGAGAAAGGAGTTCCCTATGCAAAACCATAATCCTTTACTGACCAATACCAGCGAGGACAAATTCATCACAATCGGCGAAATCTTGCTACGTTTAACTCCGCCAAACTATGAAAAGATCCGTATGACCAATTCTTTTGACGCAAGTTACGGCGGAAGCGAAGCAAATATTGCTCTCGCACTTGCAAACCTCGGAATCGACAGTACCTTTTTTACTGTCGTCCCAAACAACAGTCTCGGTAAAAGCGCCATCCGTATGCTGCGCAGCAACGATGTCCACTGTGCTCCGGTGATCCTGAGTACCCCAGAGCAGACACCTACTCACCGTTTGGGAACCTATTATCTGGAGACCGGTTACGGTATCCGCGCAAGCAAAGTCACCTATGACCGAAAACACAGCGCCTTTGCAGAATTTGATTTCAGCACTGTCGATATTGCCGAACTTCTAAATGGATTCACCTGGCTGCATTTAAGCGGAATCACGCCGGCACTTGGAGAAAATTGCCGCGCCTTTATTCTTGATTGCCTGAAAACAGCACAGGAAATGGGACTAACTGTCAGCTTTGACGGAAATTTCCGCAGCACCCTGTGGACCTGGGAAGAAGCACGCGATTTCTGTACCAAATGCCTCCCTTACGTCAATGTTTTGCTCGGAATCGAACCATATCACCTCTGGAAAGATGAAAAAGATCCTAGCAAAGGAGATATCAAAGATAGTATTCCACTTCAGCCCAGCTATGAAGAACAGGAAGAAATCTTTGAGCAGTTTGTCGAGCGTTATCCTAATCTTCAGTGCATCGGCCGCCATGTCCGTTATGCACACAGCGGAAGTGAAAACAGCCTCAAAGCCTTCATGTGGTATCAAGGGCACACATACGAAAGTAAATTATTTACATTTACAATTCTGGACCGCGTGGGTGGCGGAGATGCCTTTGCCAGCGGATTGATCTATGCCATGATGAACGACTACAAACCAATGGACATGATCAACTTCGCTGTTGCAAGCAGCGTGATCAAACATACGATTCATGGAGACGGAAATATTACCGATGATGCGGCAACGATCCGCAACCTGATGAATATGAATTACGATATCAAACGATAATAGATAATACATGAAATCATACATGATTACAGAACTTTTTTAAACGCATAGGGATTTATTTAATATGAAAAATTCCCCTGTTCAGCGACATCACATTGCATCGCCGAACAGAGGAATTTTCTTTTTTATAACTATAACTTTACCATCTGAGGTTCATGCTTCAGAGCAGGAAGAATTACCCGCCTTAAATCTTCTGTTTTAAACCGAAGACTGGACGTATTGATACATGGATGACATCCAAAATACTCTTCTTTTAGTACATCTTCATCAATCAAAAGCCGCACCCGCATATCATGATCATTCATCAATCCCAACACACTTACAGATCCTGGTGTAATATCTAAAAATTCTTCCATATATTCCGCCTTTGCAAAAGACAATCTGGATGAACCAATCTGTGCCGATAAATACTTTGTTTTAAACGGCTTATCGCCCGGCATAAGAAGTAAATAAAATTCTGTCTCCTGCCGGTTACACAAAAGTAAGTTCTTACAAATCATGGCGCCAAGGATTTTATCAATCTCTTCACATGCCTCCATTGTCATTGCCGCCTCATGATCGATCCGCTGATATTCCACACCAAGTGAGTCTAAAAAATCATACACTCTGATTTCTTTCTCCAATCTATTGTCCACAGACTGTGGTCTTCCATTCTCTAACTGCATATTCAAGTCCTCCAAACTAAAAATCCACATAAAAATGTCCATCAAATCCGTTTCTCATCATATCATAAAAACAGCCGTCACACAAAGATTTTCCCCTTTGCTTTTTATTCAACGCCCATATTGTCTGTTAATTTAATTATTTTGAAATTATTTTCTAATTTTATATTGACATTCTTCATTTAATGAGATATTATAATAACAACAAAACAAAAGACAAAAAATAAAAATAAGGAGGACGGACCACCAGACAAATAATTTTAAATCTTAATCAAACATTTTAGAATCTAACGAAAGAGGTACGGACCAATGGGACAGTAATTATTTAACAGCACGTATTTTTTAAAACACTATTTGAGATAATAGTTTCAGATAGATATCAAGTGAATAAGGAGGATAATCCAATGGATGTTATTTATTAAAAATCCACTGTACTGACAAACCAGATACAGTGGATTTTTAATTTTAAAACTATTTACTTATCTTGCAAATGAAGATCAATCTTCCAAATATTCTCTATAATCTCTCTCATCGGCAAATAATCTATACTCTCCATTCACGAACCCCATGTACCCTTCTGTCACATAATATCCTTTCATAGCTATCTCTCCTTTATCTGTGCTCATATAAGATCAATGATATGATCTATATTCCTGTCTTCGTTTTCGATAGCTATATTATCCCTCTTTAGATGGGTAAATGTTTGGACACCTACGGATTTAAATCTTTTTTCGACCATCCGTAATCCATTATGAACTATGAGATCAATCCAAAAGAGTTAAGATTCCTCCAAGAGACTCCCGAACTCCCACAACTTTCTTTTCCAGTTCCGGATCGGGCAATGTCAAGTCCGGCACCATCACCGTTCTGCACCCTGCCGCACTGGCAGCTGTCACACCATTTGAGGAATCTTCCACTGCCATACACTCTTCCGGCCTGCGTCCGATTTGTGCACAGGCATAAAGATACACATCCGGGAACGGTTTTCCTCGTTCTACCATAGTGGCACAGATAATGGCATCAAACCAATCATAAATTCCTATTTCCGTTAAATATTGTTTGGTCCGTTCCTCATCCGTAGCCGTAACTACGACAATATCATATTCCCTCTCCTTTAAACTCCGCAAAGTTTCTTTTACTTCCGGTTTTATCTCAATCCCATGTTGTGCAAGATGTGCATTCATCAATTCCTTTCGTCGCTCACGAATCGCAAAATAGTCATATTGCACTCCATATTTTTTCCGAAACTCCACCGCGGCGTAACGGCTCGCCAAACTCCGAAACTCATAAAATTCTGTGATATCCAAATCCAGCCCTGCCTCTCTTGCCGCCTGCTGCCAAAACTTCGTCAAATACTTCTCCGTATCAATCAATACTCCATCCATATCAAATAATACTGCTTTTATCGTACCGCTCACTTTCCCAAAACCCCTATCATACTTTCTTGATATGCAGCTCTCCGTTTCTTACACATCACTTCTTTTATTTCCTGCAGCTCTTGAATATAAACCTGCTCCAGCTTTTTTATCCGCCTGTCACTCAATTCTACTTCCGATAAATATGTTTCATACAAATTCACCTCATACTTCCAAAGGTTCATCCGATCCCCATATCGAAGTTTTAACTTCTGTGCGATCAGAAGACCCTCCGGATCAAAATCTCCCGCATACCAGAAAACAGTGTCACACATAAATTTATCCATAAGAACAAGCACCGCCAGACGCAATTGTCCATTCCCGCAGATAACAGTCCACTCCGGATGTTTCCTTATCAATACAGAAAACACTGCCGGATTTTCTACTACATATACTTGTTGACTCTGTCCGCAAATTTTCTCCAATCTTCCAATTGTCTGTAAAGTCAATTTTACAGGCTCCTGATTCTCAAAAAAACCTTCAATCCCTTTATGTAAACCGCCCTCCATTCTCCAGCCATGAATCCCATATGCCAGCGCATCATTAGACACTTCATCCTTCAAAAGCCCCGCTTCATAATAAATTCTGTTTTTATATTCTACTCTGGAAAGTCCTTCTTGTCTTAAAACGAATTTTCTTTCCTTGAGATAATGAAAAAGTAGTTTTTCGCCTGTCTTCCCTTCATCAAAATAGTGTGGATTTCCTGTAATATTTGCCGAAAATACCGGTAACAATTCTTTCTTTTTTTCTCTTGAAACACTTTCAGTTTCGCAATTCCTGCTGTTACATAATTAAGAACGTTCCTCAATTCCTCTGGATTTTCTTTGTATAACTGCATAATAAGCAAATATCCCTCTTTCTTTTCTGCCAGTATACAATGTTCCAAGCGTTCCCTAATTGCTTCATAATCCGTCAAAGCAAGCTGTTCCATCACCGAATTCAGACTTCCTCTTTTTTCCCGTTCATTTTGTATCATGCGATTCAAATCGTAACGAATATCATCCAAATCAGCGTCAATTCCTTCCAGATATTCCTTCTGCACCTTTACAAAACTGATTCCATTCATATAATTTCCATAGGAAATCTGAACTTTCATCAACTCTTCTTTATACTCACCCAAAGCCTTTTCCGCTTCCGTAAACACATCCAAACGCGGGGGCAGATAGCACTTCTGACATACTTCCTGTACGCGCTTCCGGACTGCATCCAGACTCTTTCGTTCTCCTTCTACAACGCCTTTCTGGTTCTGTACTTTACACTCTATTTCTTCCAGAATATTCGTTTTCTTCTCCAATTCCTTTGCAGCCACCTTCAGATCTTGTTCTTTCGGAAATGATTTCCACTCTATTTCCAGACAGCTTTTCCTTTGCTTTAATTGTGCAATTTCTTCTTCTGCTATTTGAATTACCTCATCCATTCTCTGACTTTCTGCTTCGAGTTCCTCTATCTTCTTTATACGATACTGCTCTCTTGCATAAGCTCCTATAAAACATGGCGTGTACTTTTTAGTAATCGTTCCTTCTATAATTCCGATTCCGTAATTTCCGTTTTTATCAATCCATGTCCCAGTTTTTTCTACAGACTCTATTAGCGCCTCTTCTCCCTGATCCTTCCAGCCAATTGCTGTTAATATACGAGATCTCTCTTGCCATTTCCTGCAATATATCCGACTGCAAATGTAACTCCACATTCTCCTTTTCCCAACGGTAAATCGATTCAATTGTCTCCTGTTTTACTTCATGAAACTGATTTTCATATTGAAGGACTTCTCGCTCTGCTCTGTTCTTTTCTTCCTGATATATGTCCAATTCCTGCAAAAATCTACTATATTTCTCCTGACAATCCTTTTCTTCTTCCAACGTCGTTTTTCCAAGATGAACCTTTGCCATATAATCCTTTAACAATTCTGAATGAGATTGAAAAGAATACGCCTCCCCTTTCTGCTCTACCAGCTCCTTCTTCATAAATATAAATTCATCAAAAGGAATCCCTTCTATTTCTTCCTCCATATACTCCAAACTATTTTCAATTTCTTCCCAAAGTATTTCATTTTTCTGTAATTGAAGTTTTATTCTCTGCTCCGTTTCCTGATATTTCTCTTTTTTCTCCTCTTCCTGCTGCTGTTTTCCTGTAATATTCTTTTTTAATTCTTCTAATTGTCTTCGAATTTCAACTTCTTGCTGCTTTAACTTGAGTGTATCACTATCAGACAGCGATTCCTTTTCCGCCTGACAAATTTTTTGCTCCTGTTTTAATTCAATATAATGTTTCTCCTCTTCGTTCCGCATCCGTTCACAGTCATTGATCTCCTGCTTCAGTTGTTCTGCCTTTTTTCTAAGACTATCATATTCTTCTACAGATTTTCGAAACAATAATGCCTTGTCATATAACATAATTTCATTATATTGATCATATACTTTTCCTTTGCTATCATAAATACCGGTTTTGATATCTTTTCACCTGATTGTAATAGCAGCCACGCTATCACGAGAAAAAGCTGTCCAAATCCAGCATGTCATTTGCTTCAACATCTTTTTCCATGTCATTTTCATTCTCACC
>ENA-ORSX01000560-ORSX01000560.1-human-gut-metagenome-genome-assembly--contig:-NODE-560-length-37417-cov-6.403619_pt1 | contig 37417 bp, 39 predicted proteins | sample MGYA00241904_ERZ509172 | MGnify/ENA primary metagenome ERZ509172 (study PRJEB26280, sample SAMEA2338795) | human gut metagenome | biome: human gut; feature: human-associated habitat; material: faeces...
TCGAACTACCTACTTAACAGAATTTAGAAAGGAGGCGGCGCTTCCTCCCCTGCATGAATGCAGTGGTTCCCGCGCCGAATTTCGATGAGCGACAACGATTTTGAAGCGATGCTGGCTGCTGCCGGCATGGGCAATAAAAAAGAGATTCCGGAGGACTACCGCTGCGGATACACCGCTGTCGTCGGTCGTCCCAACGTCGGCAAGTCGACGCTCATCAATGCGATTGTGGGCGAAAAGGTCTCGATTACCTCGAAAAAGCCTCAGACGACGCGCGACCGTGTGCTCGGTGTGGCAACGGACGACGATGCTCAGATCGTCTTTGTGGATACGCCGGGGTTCCAGTCCAAGCACACCTCGCAGCTTCTCAAGCACATGAACCGTACAGTTCGCACCGCCTTGGCCGATGTCGAGGCCGTGCTTTTCGTGATTGATGCTGCCGGTTGGAAAAGTGACGATGAGCTCGTTTTGAAGCTTCTTGACCGGGAAGCCAAGAACGTGATCCTGGTGCTCAATAAGATTGACCTTGTGAAGGATAAGGAACGTCTGCTGCCGCTCATGGCCGAATCCATGCAGAAGTTTCCCTTTGCCGCCATCGTTCCCGTGAGCGCAGAAAAAGGCAAGATGCTCGACGACCTCAAGGGCGAGATCAAGAAGCTGTTGCCGGTTTCTCCGCCTTTTTTTGATGCGGATCTTTATACCGACAAGTCGCCTCGCTTCATAGCGGCCGAAACGATTCGCGAAAAGGCATTCCGTCTTCTGGGTGACGAACTGCCTTACGGACTTGCCGTGATGATCGAGCGCTGGAACGAAACCGACGACGGCGCCGAAATCATTGCTTCGCTTTGGGTGAACCGCGAAAGCCACAAACCGATCGTGATCGGTGAAAAGGGAGCCAAACTGCGCGAAATCAGCCGACTTGCCCGAGCCGACATCGCCGAACTGCTTGGCAAGCGCGTGCATTTGGAAGTCTGGGTCCGCGTGCGCCGTGGTTGGAGCGACGACGCCCGCATTCTGAAGTCCCTCGGCTACGGCGACTGATTCTTCTCATATGGCCGCAGCGACTGTATCCCGTTCCCCGGAACGTACACCCGTGGTGCGCGTGCGTTCCGAAGCGGCGTTTGTGCTTTCTACCCAACCGTGGCGGGAGACAAGTGTCATTGCCGAACTGCTCACTCAACGGCATGGCCGTGTCACGGTTGTGGTGCGGGGCGCCAAACGTGTTTCGAGTCGTTTCCGCGGCATCATCATGCCCTTTGTCCCGCTTGTGGTGAGCTTTTCCGGCGCAGGAGACATCAAAAACCTCACCGATGCCCGCTGGATGGGGCCGATGACGCCCATTGACCCCGAGGGACTCGTGTCGGCTTTCTACGTTAATGAACTGGTGCTACGCCTGACGATGCGAAGCGACGCCTCGCTTCGACTCTACAACGACTATCTGAAGGTGTTGAGCGAGGTTTCGCTCAAAGACGGCAAAGAACTTTCTGCGGCCCTGCGCACATTTGAAATCAAGCTCCTTAATTCGCTCGGATGGAGCCAGGTTTCCAAGGTCGAAGAGATTGAAAAGGGTGGCATCTGGACGGTTCGCCAGGGGGAACTGGTTTGCATTGATGAGCTTTGTGAAGGCGAAAAAGCGGTGAGCCTGGGTACGGCCTTGGCCGTTGCCAAAGCCGAAATCACCCCGAGTGCCGATCTGCGTGAGGTGCGCGACGTTCTTCGCCTCATAATCGGCTACTATGTTGGTGACACGGGTCTGAAGACTCGAAAGACTCTGGAAATCTGGTCGCAAATCTGACACATTAGGTAAAGACGGGCGACTCGGTTGCTGAGTGAAAGTAAAGAACCGATAACGCCGTTTTTTTGTCGGCAGCCCCTTTTATGTTGACCAAACTTTCTGTCAATCTCAACAAGATTGCACTCATCCGCAATTCCCGCGACGGCAATACGCCGTCCGTTACGCTCTTCGGCGCCGTGGCGCTTAAGGCCGGGGCCGCCGGTCTGACGGTTCATCCGCGCCCCGATGAACGCCATATCCGCCGCGATGATGTTCCGGCTCTCGCCAAGCTTCTCAGGAACTGGCCCGGTCGCGAATTCAACATCGAAGGCAATCCCTTCATGAACTTGATGGAGCACGTCCGCGAAGTTCGTCCTGATCAGGTGACGTTTGTGCCCGACAGTGAGTCGCAAAAAACGAGCGATCACGGCTTTAATCTGATGGAACAAGGCGAAAAGCTGCGTCCTCTGATTGCCGAAGCCAAGGCTCTAGGTTGCCGCGTGAGCCTTTTCATGGATCCGGATCCCGAACAGATCGTACTTGCCAAGGACCTTGGCGCTGATCGCATTGAGCTTTACACCGAAGCTTATGCCGCTGCCTGCGGCACAGCCGCCGTCGGCCCGATGCTCGAGAAATATGCGCAGGCGGCTCGCGCGGCCCGTGAGGTCGGTCTCGGCGTGAACGCAGGCCACGATCTCAGTCTCACGAATCTGCAGGATTTGCTCGTTGCCTGTGAATGTATCGCCGAGGTCTCTATCGGCCACGCGCTGATCAGCGAGGCGCTTGAGTACGGCATGACCGAAACGGTTGGTCGCTACAACGCCGTTTGCCTGCGCGCGAGCGAGCAAATTTCGCTCATGAACCAAAAGTAAGAAAGGAAACAAAACATGCTCGGTCCCGTTGTTTGCGATATTGCCGGAACGACTCTGTCGGAAGCGGAGGTAAAGCGCATCGCCCATCCGCTCGTGGGCATGGTCATTCTGTTTACCCGCAACTATGAAAATCGAGTGCAGCTCGAAAAACTCTGCCGCGCCATCCATGACGTCAAGCCCGGTATTCTGATCGGTGTAGATCACGAGGGCGGCCGCGTACAACGTTTCCGCGAGGGCTTTACCGAAATTCCGGCGATGAGCGCCTACGGCCGAGCCTACAAGGACGATCCGGAAGCGGCGGCCCGATCGCTGACGGCTGCTGGTTTCGTGATGGCTTCCGAACTTCGCACGGCAGGCGTTGACTTTACTTTTGCCCCTGTGCTCGACCTCGATTGGGGGCAGAGCGAAATCATCGGGGAGCGTTCGTTTGCGCTCGATCCCCGTGTTGTGACGCGTCTGGCTCGAGCGCTCAGCCACGGCATGCTCATGGCGGGCATGGCCAATTGTGGCAAGCATTTCCCGGGTCACGGCTACGCGGCTGCCGACAGCCACGTGGCGCTGCCGATTGACGACCGAGAGGTTTCGCGTATCGAACACGCCGATGTGAAACCCTATACCTGGATGGGCATCGGGCTGGCTTCCGTCATGACGGCGCACGTGGTGTATCCGGCTTACGATGAAGTTCCCGCAACCTTCTCTAAACGCATTCTCAAGGGATTGCTGCGCGATACACTGCACTTTCCGGGCTTTGTTTTTTCGGACGATTTGTCGATGAAGGGCGCAGGGGGCGGTACACTCACAGAAAGAGCCCAGAAGGCGCTTGAAGCCGGGTGCGATGCCGTTATCTGCTGCAATGCGCCGGAGGAAGTCGATCAGATGCTGCAGGAGCTGGCTTTCGAGCCGGACGCCGGTTGGCGTGAGCGCGCGGCTGCTGTCGAGCCAAAGCCCTTCCCGCCGAATCATGAAGAGCTTTTAGCTTCCAATGTTTACAAGATTTCTCGCTCGTTGATGACGCTGTGAACGAGAACCGAAGTCAGGACAAATTACAGTGATTATTGATTCGCTTCTCGATACCGACCTCTATAAGTTCACGATGATGCAGTGCGTGCTGCATCAGTTTCCGGACGCCAACGTGAAGTATCGCTTTCGTTGCCGTACCGAAGGTGTGGATTTGAGTCCTTATGTCGATGAGATTCGAGAGGAAATCGAGCACCTGTGCGCGCTGACGATGAAGGAGGACGAGCTCGATTATCTCGGCAGTCTTCGCTTCATCAAGAGCGACTTTGTGGATTTCCTCAGTCTCTTTCATCTCAAGTCGAAGTACGTCACCGTCACGCCCAGTTCCGAAATGCCCTGCGGCATCGACATCGTGATCGAAGGACCGTGGCTGCACACGATTCTTTTTGAGATTCCGATTCTTGCGATCGTCAACGAGGTCTACTTCCGTCATACCGTTCCCGAACCCGATGAGGAAGAGGGCATGGCGAGACTGCACCAAAAAATCCGCTGGATCAAGAACGAACCCGACAACGGCAATCTCAAGATCAGCGACTTCGGTACGCGCCGCCGCTTCTCCCGGGATTGGCAGCGCAAAGTCATCAAGGTGCTTTGCGAAGAACTCGGTCCGACGTTCTTCGCGGGCACGAGCAATGTCATGTATGCCAAGGAGTTCGGCATCATTCCCATTGGAACGATGGCGCACGAATATCTGCAGGCCTGCCAGGCGCTCGGTCCGCGTTTGCGCGACAGCCAGACCTTTGGCTTTGAAATGTGGGCGAAAGAATATCGCGGCGACTTGGGGATTGCTCTTTCCGACGTGTACGGTACGGAGCCATTCCTGCGTGACTTCGACATGTTCTTTTGCAAGCTCTTTGACGGTGCACGGCATGATTCGGGCGATCCGGAGAGCTGGGGCGAGCGCATGATTCTTCACTATGCGGCCAACAAATGCGACCCGAGAAGCAAGACGCTGATCTTTTCGGATGCGCTCACAGTGCCCAAGGTGATTGCGCTTTACCGGCGCTTCAATCACCGCATCCGCGTCGGCTTTGGCATCGGAACGAATCTAATGAATGATCTGGGCCCGACGCCGCTTAATATCGTCGTGAAGATGGTACGAGCCAACGGCCAGCCGGTAGCCAAGATTTCCGACACGCCCGGCAAGGGGATGTGCGAGGACGAAACCTATCTTGCATACCTGCGGCAGGTGTTTGGGCTGGATCCTGGCGCCCCTGTTGGTTCTTCCAAACCCTGATGTTTCGTTTGCGTAACGTCGCTATTGGCGACAATGGATCGGTCGATTGCTTCCTGCGGTCGGCCGATTTGACGTTTTTGAGACGTGCAGGCACCTGTTTGCAAGGTGCGTGGATAATGTTCTGACTCTGAGATTCGATGGCAATTTTTGTAAACAGATTCCGCACTTTTAGCTAAAATCAACAAGACTTGTGTTTGAAGGTGTGTTTTACATTTTCAGACACGCCTTCAAAATGATCAGTGCACGGAGAAACAAAGACAATGCATGCACTTAAAACACTTTTGGCAACCGCAGCAGTGCTTCTGCCGTCTCTAGCTTCGGCAGCAAGTCTCAACGGTGCGGAACTCGCCATTACTTGGGCAATTCCGTTTGCGGGCATTCTTTTGTCCATTGCCCTTGTGCCGCTCATCGCTCCCAACCTGTGGCACCACCACTACGGCAAGATCGCCGTTGCTTGGGGGTTGAGCTGCGTGATCCCGATTTTCATGGCCTTCCCGACAGAGGTGGCCGTCGGCTCGGTTGCGCACGCCATGATCGGCGACTACGTGCCCTTTATTCTGTTCGTCGGCGCTCTCTTTATCGTGGCCGGCGGCATTCACATTCGCAGTAGCTTCGTCGGTCGTCCGATCGTCAATGCCGGCATCCTCTTTGTGGGCGCCTTTGTCGCCAACCTTATGGGTACGACCGGTGCTGCCATGTTGCTGATTCGTCCGCTGTTGGCCGCCAACGAAGGCCGTCGCTACAAGATGCACACCTTCGTGTTCTTCATCTTCATCGTAGCCAACATCGGCGGCTGTTTGACGCCCCTGGGCGATCCGCCTTTGTTCCTGGGCTTCCTGCGCGGAGTGACATTCTTCTGGACGGCGCAGCATCTGATCCTGCCTCTTTTGGTGACGCTCGCGATTCTGCTCACGATTTATCTTGCCATTGACACCTACCTCTTTAAGAAGGAAGTGGCCGAAGGCTCGTTTAATCCCAATGCGGTCGAACAGAAGCCCTTTGGTATCGACGGTGGCATCAATCTGATCTATCTGGCCATTATCATCGGTGCCGTGCTGATGAGCGGCATCTGGAAGTCCGACATTGAAATCAATGTTCTGGGTGTGCACTTGACCGGACAGGGCCTGCTGCGCGATGCGATCTTCATTGTCGTTGCCATCTTGTCCGTGCTGACCACCTCCAAGAGTGCCCGCGAAGCCAACCAGTTCTCCTGGGAACCGATCAAGGAAGTTGCCAAGCTCTTTTTCGGCATCTTCTTGTGCATCGTGCCGGTGCTCGAAATGTTGCGTGCCGGTCACGAAGGTGCATTCGCTCCGCTCGTCTCTCTCGTGACGGACGAAAACGGCGAATTCAACAACGTGATGTTCTTCTGGCTCACCGGCTCGCTGTCGGCCTTCCTTGACAATGCGCCGACCTATCTGGCCTTCTTCAACCTCGCGGGCGGTGATCCCATTGAGATGATGACCACGCACGCACACACGCTGATGGCCGTTTCCATGGGCGCTGTGTTCATGGGCGCAGTGACTTACATCGGCAATGCTCCCAATCTGATGAGCGTGAGCATCGTGCGCGAACGCGGCGTCAAGATGCCTTCCTTCTTTGGCTACATGCTCTGGTCGGTCGGCATTTTGTTCCCGACGTTCTTCATTGTCGACATCATTTTCCTGTAATCGGAAATAGGCCTGTTCGAAGCGTCGGGCGGGCAGCGACAAAACGGGAAAAGCGGCTTCCTGGGAGGGCGGCCGCTTTTTTTTCTTTGTGCATCAGTACCACTTTTGAGGTATACAGCATAAATTTCGCTATAGACAATAGAATGCCGACCTTTTGAAAACCTATAACCAATCAAAAGGGACAGTGTTCATGAACCGCTCGAACCTCAATGTATTGACAGCGATTCTTCTTGCCGCAGGAGCAATTTCTCCGGCTGCGCTCGGAAGCCAAATCCAGTTTTTCGCGCCTCAGCCAAACTCGACCTCATTGGTTGGGGCGAATTACGAAGGGATTCACTGGGGGGAGAAATATATCCAGGGCGACACGCTCAAAATAGTGAGCATTGAAGACGGAGAGGTCGGTATTACCGCTGAGAATAAAGACGATTTCGGTCTTGCTGCCAATTTGTGCCGACGCGATAACTGCACCGGACTCAAAGTGTCTATTGATTTAGGGCAGTCGGCCTATTCCGTTGGGATTTTGCTTGGCGAGGACGCATCTTTGAATTTGTTTCAAGATGCAGACATAAAGGCTGACACGGCGATCCAGGGTATCGGCACCGTTTTTTTGAGCTATGGGCAGCCGTCCACCTATGACATTGTCGGTGGTTTGGACATGAAGGAAGGGAGCATCGTCAGCGAAACAGACAACGCGTTTCACTACGTCGGCATCGGTGATTTGGGAACGTTTGATGCACAAGCCGGACATTTGGTCATCGGTGAAACGAGCGGCCAAGAGGGCGGTGAAACGTTTCTTCGTATCGGTACGCTGCAGTTGGGTGCCGGAGCAAGCGTGACGGTCGCCGGAGACAAATCCGATGATTCGAGTTTGAACCCCATCAACCGCGTGCTGATTGTTCGGTACCTTGAGGCGGTCGACAGATCACCTCAGGCGCCGGAGACGGCCAGCGATCAGAGGACTGTCAATGTAACAGGGGAAGGAACGCTAATTCTTGGTTCGAGTCTTGCGGACGGTGAGAACATCGAAGAGCTGCAAAGGACCGTTGGCCATGTACTCAACTCAAGCAAAGTCATTACCGGTTCGCTTTCGCGAGCGACGTTGATCACGAGTTCCAATCACGGGATTGTTGATGGAATTTCCGTGGTGATCGGTGAGGATGTAAGTCAGGACAAGGCTGCCGAAGAAGGCATCCACATCGGTAACGACGGCCGTTGGATCGTGGATTTCACAAGTGAAGAGACCAAAAGCTTCGCGAGCGATCCCGTGAGCCTGGGCGTTCTCACCGGAATGGATCAGAGCCGCATCACTGCCGAGAATGATGCAGAGCTGATTCTTTACAACTGGAGCGGACAGGCATTTGACATCGGCGACTTTGATCCGAGCAACGTTCACGCTTTCGGCGGCGCTCGCATCCAGATCAAAGACAACATCGCCACGCGTCTGTGGTGCAAGGATTTCGCAGGCCTGCAGGGCTCAGCTCTGGTGGGGCACGTGGAAGGTCTGGCCGACCAGGATAAAGAGGAAGGCATTCTGATGCAGCGCCCGGGCTACAGCTTTATTTTCGATACGCTGCCGGAAGAAAACGTGGGGCGTGACGCCTACTCCAACGTGGTTGACGGTGCAATCTTTTTGCCGGTGACGTCGGGCATTGCCACGGCGGCCGAACGCGCGGTTTACGATGCGGTCACAACGGTAATGACGCACGATCTGTCGCTTTTTGAAGGCAAGGGCCATTGGTGGGCACACGGCCAGTCCGGTCGCATTAAGGCCGGTGAAATCTTTTCCGGCGGAAGCGGCGACTTTGGGTTCGAAGCGGATGTGACGGCCGGAGCATTGGGTTACGACTTTGCCATGTTCGGCAATTGGATTACGACGGTGGCCGCGTCCTTTGCCGGGATCGACACCGACAGCAAAGGCGTGATCGAACGCACGTCGGGTGACATGTCCGTGGCAACGGTGTCTTTGGCGGCAGCAAGACATTTCGATGACTTCACTTTGCGTTTGGGGCTGGCGTACTCCCGTGCTGCGGGCGACGCCGAACAGCGTTCCGTCGGCCATCGTCTGGACACGGATGTGGACATCGACTATTTGACAGCGGTGGCGCGCGTTACGGCAAGATCGCTTACTGAAAAGATGTTGTTTGAACCGTTTGCCCAGCTGTCCGTGACGACGGCCAAGATGCACGACGGTTCGATTTTTGACAGCGACAGAGACGGCGCAGTGGCCGGTGAAGGATTCAAGACCACTGCGGACAACCGTGTCTGGGGAACCCTGGAAGTGGGAGCCGATGCGGGTTGGCGGTTTGACGTTGCCGACCTTGTGAGCGTGAAACCGCAGTTCGGTGTTTCCATGCGTACTTCTGTCGGTCATACCGATTGGGAAATCGAAAGCCGTTTGTTTGACGGAAGCGCTTCGTCGGCGGCCTCCTACGACAGTGCGCAGCGCTTTGCCTTGCGACTGCAGGCGGGGATCGAGCTTGCGAGCAGCGGATATTCGGACTCCAAATCGTACTTCTGGAGCCGAAACCATGAAGGCAAAACGGAGCCTTACGCCTGGACTCTGCTGTTGGCAGGCAGTTATGAACGTGCTTCGGATCGGGAGCAGTCCGGCTCGCTTTCGCTTCAGTACCGGCAGCTTTTCTAAAGGCTGACGGAAGGCTTGCGCAGGCGGAAGTGCATGAGCGAGTTCTGCCTGCGCGGTCGGCACATGCTTGCATTTGCCAAAGTGCGTCAGCCTGTGTTTGCCTGTTTCGATTGATTGCAGCATCCTTGACGGAATTAATGGGGCGGTAGAATGTAACGCCTTGGCGGATATTATTTTTTGTCCGCACTTAGTTCGGAAAGACAGTTGCATGCCACCGCAGGCCGTGAGCATGCAAAACGAAAAGAAGAGAGAAACATGCAGCACAAAGAAGACATCGAGGTCAAGACCCCCGAGGCAGACGGGGAAGCGGCTCCGGTGGACTGGAAGTTGGCCCGCAGCTTGGTCGAACCGCTTTATCTGGATCAAAAGCTTTACACCGGAGAACCCCGACTGGCCCATGCCGATGGCATGGCTGAAATTCTGAAAGGCGTCCGTAACGACGACGAATTGATCGTTGCGGCCTACCTCTTTTCCGTCACGGACTGCATCCATGATGCGGATCGTTGGATCGAAAAGACGTTCGGCAAGAACGTTTTGCAACTTGTGCGAGATCTCGAGCAGCTGATGCACGTCAGTCAGCGCGCTCGTTCCGACAACCGCGAGAGCGGTGCTGTCTATCAATCTGAAGCACTTCGTCGCATGCTTTTGGCCATGTGCCACGATTTGCGCGTGGTGGTTTTGCGTTTGGCAAGCCGTCTGCAGACGCTGCGCTGGTTTGCGCAGTCGCGTGCACCGGGGGCAGACGAATACGGTCGTGAAACGCTGGCCTTGTATTCGCCTCTGGCCAATCGTTTGGGTATCTGGCAGATGAAGTGGGAGCACGAGGATCTCTCTTTGCGCTTCACGGAGCCTGAAACCTACAATGAGATTTCCAAAGAGCTCGATGAAACACGCGAGCAGCGCCTAGCCTTTATGCGCGGTTGCGTCGAGCGCATCCAGATGCTGCTGAAGGCCAACGGTATCGAAGCCGAAGTAAGCGGTCGCCCGAAGCACATCTATTCCATCTACAAAAAGATGGTCCGCAAGCATCTGCGCTTCGATCAGCTCTTTGACATTCGTGCGGTGCGCATCATTGTTGATACGGTGGAGCACTGCTACGAAGTGCTGTCGTTGGTGCACGAAAACTTCACCGTGCTTTCCAAGGAGTACGACGACTACATCGCCAATCCCAAGCCCAACGGGTATCAGTCGCTTCATACCGTGGTGACCGATCCCAACGGACGTCCCGTGGAAATTCAGATCCGCACTCGTGCGATGCACGAATTTGCAGAACTTGGCGTGGCCGCGCACTGGCGTTACAAGGAAACCGGCAATTCCAACAAGGACAAGGGCGCTGAAGCCGAAGAGCAGCGCGTGGCCTGGTTGCGTCAGCTGCTCGATTGGAAGAGCGATGTGGCGCCCCCCGCCGAACCCGGCCTTGAGGACGATCACGTTTATGCGCTCACGCCTCAGGGGCGAGTGGTGGAACTCCAAAAGGGGGCGACGCCGATCGACTTTGCCTATCAAGTGCATACCGAGCTTGGTCATCGTTGCCGCGGTGCGCGCATTGACGGCCAGATGGTGCCGCTCAATACGCAGATTAAGACCGGTCAAACCGTTGAAATCGTGGCGGCAAAGACGGGCGGACCTTCGCGCGATTGGCTCAATCCCGAGCTTGGCTTTGCCGTGAGCGCGCGCACCCGCACCAAGGTGCGTCAGTGGTTCAACGCGCAAAAGCTTGCGGAACAGACGCAGGCTGGTCGCGAACGACTCGACAAGGAACTTGCTCGTTTGGGTAAGACGGCCGTCAAGCTCGAAGAACTCGCTAAGCGCCTGGGCTACGACTCGGTTGACGATTTGTGCGTGGCGTTTGCCAAGGAAGAGTTCAGCCTCAAGGCGCTTGAACAGGCCGTGCAGCCACAAATTGAAGAACCCGAGCCTCAACCCGAAGTGCTCGTGAGAAGCTCTCAAGCGCAAAAGAGCCACAAGTCCAATGTGCTTGTTGTCGGCATCGACAGTTTGATGACACAGCTTGCAAAGTGCTGCCATCCGGCTCCGCCCGATGAAATCATCGGCTTTATTACGCGCGGTCGAGGCGTTACGATTCATCGCATTGACTGCCCCAACGTCAAGAACCTTGTAGCCAACGATCAGGAACGCATGATTGAAGTGGGCTGGGGCAACCAGGCCGAAGCGGTCTACCCGGTCGATATCTACATCGTGGCGCGAGACCGTCAAGGGTTGCTCAAAGATGTGAGCGAAGTGTTTATGCGGGAAAAGCAGAACATCACGGGTCTGAACACGGTCAATGTGAAGGGAGACGCGCATATGCGCATCTCGATCGAGATTCGCTCGTCGGAAGATCTTCGCCGTTCGCTCTCGCAATTGCGTGAACTCAAAGGCGTGATGAGCGTACGCCGCGCCTGATGTTTCCGAGAGCCGTCGGGATTCGTCTTGGCGGCTTTTTTTCACTACGAGGTCAGCGAAAAAGAGAAACGAGCGTCAACTGTTGAGGATGCCGATTTTTCGCATTTTCAGAAAATTTGTCTGAAAAATTGTTTTACAGTAAAATCAATAACTTATGCGTAAACACGCAAAAAAGTTGAGAAAAATTCGAAAAAAGACTTGCATTCCTGAAAAAGCACGGGTATAGTTCGCATCTCTCAGGCACATAGCTCAGTTGGTTAGAGCATCACCTTGACATGGTGGGGGTCGTTGGTTCGAGTCCAATTGTGCCTACCAGAATTTTTTGGAGACACCTAGCAAATGTGCGCGTCTAAGATCGTACGAACGACGAAGACCTGCAAACAGTAAGTCTGCGGGCGCGCGAGGGTGTTGAATAGGAAAAGAGTGCGGCTCACAGAGTCAGCACTCTTTTTTTTATTTCGGCCGCGCGTGAAGCCATTTGCGCAACGCTAAAAACGAAAGGGAATAGAAATGCTTTCCATCACTTTGCCCGACGGTTCTGTTCGTCAATACGAAGGGCCGCTCTCTGTGGGCGACATTGCAGCATCCATCGGTGCCGGCCTTGCCAAAGCGGCTCTCGCCGGCAAGGTTGACGACAAGCTCGTCGATCTGTCTCACGTCGTTGAAACGGATGCCAAGGTTGCCATCATTACGGCAAAGGACCCCGAAGCTCTCGAGTTGATCCGCCACTCGACTTCGCACCTGATGGCTCAGGCCGTTAAAGAGCTGTATCCGACGGCGGAGGTGACGATCGGACCGGCCATCGAAAACGGCTTCTACTACGACTTCAAGTTCGAACGCGCTTTTACGCCCGAAGATCTCGAAAAGATCGAAGCGCGCATGAAGGAACTCGTGAAGAAGGACATCCCGCTTGAGCGCTACACGCTGCCGCGCGACGAAGCCATTGATTACTTTAAGAGCATCGGCGAACACTACAAGGCTGAAATCATCAGCGAAATTCCCGCGGGCGAAATCATTTCGCTCTATCGCCAGGGTGACTTCACGGACTTGTGCCGCGGTCCTCACGTGCCGAGCACGGGCAAGCTCAAGGTCTTCAAGCTCATGAAGGTGGCCGGTGCATACTGGCGCGGCGACAGCAAGAACGAAATGCTGCAACGCATCTACGGAACGGCCTGGGCGAAGAAGGAGGATCAGGAAGCCTATCTCACGATGCTTGCCGAAGCTGAAAAGCGCGACCATCGCCGCTTGGGCAAGGAGCTCGATCTCTTCCATCTGCAGGAAGAAGCTCCGGGCCTCATCTTCTGGCATGCCAAGGGCTGGACGCTGTGGCAGGTCGTCGAACAGTTCATGCGCCGCATCTATCGCGAAAATGGCTACCAGGAAGTGAAGGCGCCGCAGCTGCTCGATCGTTCACTCTGGGAACGTTCAGGTCACTGGGCCAAGTATCGCAGCAACATGTTCACGACCGAATCGGAAAACCGCTACTACGCGTTGAAGCCGATGAACTGCCCGGGGCACATCCAGCTCTTTAACGCCGGTTTGCGCAGCTACCGCGATTTGCCGCTTCGCTACGGCGAATTCGGTCAGTGCCATCGCAATGAACCTTCGGGCGCTTTGCACGGTCTGATGCGCGTGCGCGGCTTTACCCAAGACGACGGTCACATTTTCTGCACGGAAGATCAGATCCTGAAGGAATGCATGGACTTCACTCGCATCGTGCGCGACGTCTATCACACCTTCGGCTTTGAGGACATTCTCTATAAGGTGGCGACCCGTCCGGAAATGCGTATCGGCGAAGATGCCGTTTGGGACAAGGCCGAAGCCGCTCTGATCGAGTCGCTCGACGCCTGCGGTCTGCCTTATGAAATCCTGCCGGGCGAAGGCGCCTTCTACGGCCCGAAGATCGAGTACCACCTCAAGGATTGTCTTGGCCGTACGTGGCAGTGCGGTACGATCCAGGTGGACTTCCAAATGCCGGGCCGCCTCGGAGCCGAATACGTTGCCGAAGACAACTCGCGCAAAGTGCCGGTGATGCTGCACCGCGCCATTCTCGGTTCGCTCGAACGCTGGATCGGCATGTTGATCGAACACTACGCCGGCGCAATGCCTGTGTGGCTCTCGCCGGTGCAGGTCGCCGTGGCCTCCATTACCGATGCACAGGCCGAATTTGCGGCCGATGTTGCACGAAAGATGCGCGAAGCCGGAATTCGTGTCATTGAAGATTTGCGCAGTCAAAAGATCAACTATAAAATCCGCGAACTGACTTTGCAGAAACTGCCCTACATCGCCGTTGTCGGCGACAAGGAAGCGCAGTCCGGCACGGTCAGCGTGCGTGCGCGCGGAGGCAAGAACCTCGGCGTCATGCCTATTGAGGAATTTATTGCCCGTGTGGTGAGCGAAGATCAGTCACGCAAGAACACGGACGATTGATCGACAATTGATCAGAACGCGCCTTAGCGAAGGCGCGTCGGTAAAAAAACTATTTTGGGAGACGTGCCATAGCACAAGATCGCAATCACCGAATCAATCGTGAGATTCGGGTACCTGAGGTTCGACTGACGGGCGTTGACGGCGCTCAGATCGGTATTGTTTCGACTGCCGAAGCGCTTCGGATGGCTGAAGACTACGACGTGGATCTCGTTGAGGTCGCGCCGAACGCCCAGCCGCCGGTTTGCCGCCTGATGGATTACGGCAAGTTCCGCTATCAGGAGCAGAAGAAAGCTCAGGAAATGAAGGCTCGTCAGAAGGTGATTCAGGTTAAGGAAGTTAAGTTCCGCCCCGCCACTGACGAAAATGATTACCAGACCAAGCTGCGCGCTCTGCGTCGCTTCTTGGCCGATGGCGACAAGGCCAAGGTCACGCTGCGTTATCGCGGCCGTGAAATGGCCCACCAGGACTTGGGGGCTCAGATCATGCATCGCATCCGCGACGAGCTCGCTGAAGAGGCCCAGATCGAACTGCAGCCTAAGCTTGAAGGGCGCCAAATGATTATGGTGCTTGCTCCCAAGCGCAAAAAATAAAAATGCGTGTATAATCACACGCTCTTAACGCCCTGAAGTGCAAGAAAATTGCACTTCAGGCTTTTTAAAAGTCGGGGCGGGCAAAAGAAGTCGGGAACAAAGTTTCCCGCGCCTGGAGTTCCGACAAATCATAAGGAAATACGGCAAATGCCGAAGATGAAAACTAAGAAGGCTGCGAGCAAGCGCTTCAAGGTCCGCGCTGGCGGTTCCATCAAGCGTGCCCACGCCACCAAGCGTCATATCCTGACCCATCGTTCGACGAAGAACAAGCGTCACCTCCGCGGTATGGTCACCATCCACGAGTCTGACAGCAAGTCGATTCACCGCATGATGCCTTACGCTTAATAAGAGGAGAGGATAGAGATGCCCCGAGTAAAACGTGGCGTGACGGCTCGTGCCCGTCACAAGAAGATTCTTGCCCTCGCTAAGGGCTTCCGTCTGCGTCGCAACAACGTTTTCCGCGTTGCTAAGCAGGCTGTTATGCGCGCTGGTCAGTACGCTTATCGCGACCGCCGCGACAAGAAGCACGTGTTCCGCCGTCTGTGGATTGCTCGTATCAACGCTGCAACCCGTTCCAACGGTATGACCTACAGCCGCTTCATGAACGGTCTCAAGAAGGCTGGCGTGATGCTCGACCGCAAGGTTCTGGCTGATATGGCTGTGTTTGACAAGGCCGGTTTCGCCAGCCTCGTTGCTCAGGCCAAGGCTGCTCTGGCTTAATCCGAGCAGGGAGCATGTGTAGAACCGTTCGCTGACAGTATTGCTGAAGGCGGCGGTTCGATCCAAAAAAAGGGGTTCGGTGCTGAAAAGTGACCGGGCCTCTTTTTTTTTCCGAAAATCCGCCAAAATTGCGTATCGTGTTCCTACGAACATGTGACGGTTGAAACGGGCTTGTGTGCAGTCGAGCAGATTTACGCAGGACCGTATCGAAAAGACAATTGATTGAAATCCACCGGGTGTGTAGAAATGGATGATTTAGTGCAAATCGTGGAATCGGCACGCACCGATTTTGCGGCCGCTCAACAGAATGCCGCGCTCGAAGACGCCAAAGCAAAGTACATCGGCAAGAACGGAGCCATCACTGCGCTGATGCGTGGTCTGGCCGGCCTCACGCCGGAACAGAAGCGAGAACGCGGTCCGGCTATCAATAAGGCAAAGGCTCAGGTCGAGGCGCTTTTGAACGCCCGTCGCGAAGAACTCGCCGACGCCGCCATGCAGGCCAAGCTCGCTGCCGAAGCGGTTGACGTCACGCTTCCGGGCCGTCGCATTGCACGCGGCGGCATCCATCCCGTGATCCGCACCTGGATGCGCATTGAAGAGATTTTTGCTTCCATCGGCTTTGATGTTGCCGACGGTCCTGAAATCGAAAGCGATTGGTACAGTTTTACCGCGCTCAACAACCCTCCCAACCATCCCGCCCGTTCCATGCAGGACACCTTCTACGTGGATCGTTGTGACGAAAAGGGCATGCAGTTGCCGCTGCGTCCGCATACCTCACCGATGCAGGTGCGCTACGCCCGTACCCATACGCCTCCGATCAAAGTAATCGCGCCGGGCCGCACGTACCGTGTCGACAGCGACGCTACGCATTCGCCGATGTTCCATCAGGTCGAGGGTCTGTGGGTTGCAGAAAACATTTCCTTTGCCGATCTCAAGGGTGTCTATACGGACTTTCTGCGTCGCTTCTTTGAAACGGAAGACCTCAAGGTTCGCTTCCGTCCGAGCTACTTCCCGTTCACCGAACCCAGCGTCGAAGTAGATATGGCTTTTACGAGCGGTCCGCGCAAGGGCAAGTGGCTTGAAATTTCCGGTGCAGGTGAAGTGCACCCGAATGTGATCCGCAATTACGGTCTGGATCCTGAGAAGTACATCGGTTTTGCCTTCGGCTCCGGTCTTGAACGCCTGACGATGTTGCGCTATGGCATCGACGATCTGCGTTTGTTCTTTGAAGGCGATCTGCGCTTCTTGCGCCAATTCAAATAATCGGTGAGGAGTTAGAAAAATGTTGTTTTCCGAAGAATGGCTGCGCAGTGTCGTCAATCCCGACTTGACGAGCGACGAACTGGCCGAAGCCATGACTATGGCCGGTCTTGAAGTTGAAGATTGCTCGACGATTGCGCCCGCTTTTGAAGGCGTGGTGGTTGCCGAAGTTGTCGACTGCGTTGATCATGAAAATTCCGATCACCTGCATGTTTGCAAGGTGAATGTGGGCGCTCCCGAGCTTCTGCAGATTGTTTGCGGCGCTCCTAACGTTAAAACCGGTGTCAAGGTGCCCTGCGCCACGATCGGCGCCGTGTTGCCCGGCAACTTCAAGATCAAGAAGGCCAAGATGCGCGGCGTCGAAAGTTTCGGCATGCTGTGCTCGGCTCGTGAACTCGGCATCAACGAAGACCACCAGGGCTTGTGGATTCTGCCTGCAGACGCCCCCGTCGGCATAAATATCCGAGAATATGCCAAGCTTGACGACAAGCGCTTTGAAATCAAGCTCACGCCCAACCGCGGCGATGCTTTGTCGATCGTCGGTGTTGCGCGCGACGTGCACGCCATTACCGGTGCCCCGCTCAACATGCCCAAGTTCGATGCTGTGGCGCCGACGTGCGAATGCGTCAAACCCGTGCATATCGAGGCTCCGGATCTGTGCGGTCGCTTTACCGGCCGAGTGATCAAGGGGCTCAACGCCAAGGCTCCGACGCCGCAGTGGATGAAGGATCGTCTGGAACGTTCCGGTCAGCGCAGCATTTCCGCTCTGGTCGACATCTCCAATTACGTGATGCTTGAGCTCGGCCGTCCCACGCACTTCTTTGATCTCGACAAGCTCACGGGAGACGTGACAGTTCGCTGGGCCAAGAAGGGCGAAAAGCTTGAACTGCTCAACGGTCAGACTCCCGAACTCAATGAATATTTCGGCGTCGTGTGCGATGAAGCCGGTCCCCAGGCTGTCGCCGGCATCATGGGCGGCGAACCGACCTCAATCACCGACGATACGGTCAACGTCTTCATTGAAGCGGCCTTCTGGCAGCAGGTGGCTATCCAGGGTCGCTGCCGTAAGCTCAACTTCTCGACGGACGCCGCCTATCGCTTCGAACGCGGCGTGGACTGGGCTTCGAACGTGGATCACATGAACTACGTTACCAAGCTCGTGCTTGAAATCTGCGGCACGCCGGAAACCCGCGTTGGCCCCATTGACGATCAGTGCGTCAATCTGCCGGCCGTTCGCGTTGTTCGCATGCGCCCGGATCGCTGCCGCAAGATTGTCGGCGTGGATATTTCCGACGAATTTATGGCCGAAGCTTTTACGCGTCTTGGTTTCGAATTCACGCGCGAAGGTTCGGACTTTGTGGTGAAGAGCCCCGCTTATCGCTTTGACATCGAAATCGAAGAGGATCTCGTAGAAGAAGTCGCTCGTCTGTACGGCTACGAAAAATTGCCCGATTTGCCGCCGCTTGCCCGCTGCGCCATGCGCTGCACCGCTGAAGGCACGCGCTCCAATCACGCGCTTCGCGTCTCTCTTGCCGGCCTCGGCTACCAGGAGCTCGTAAACTTCAGCTTCGTTCAGGAACAGTGGGAAAAGGACTTTGCCGGCAACGAACAGCCGATTCGTCTGCTCAACCCGATCGCGAGCCAGCTTTCTGTGATGCGCACGCAGCTTTTGGGCGGCCTCGTCGATGTTTTGCGCTTTAACCTCAACCGCAAGGCTGAAAACGTTCGCGTCTTCGAATTGGGTCGCGTGTTCTTCCCGGACGAGTCAATCGGCGACAGCGAAACGTCTGTGAAGGGAGTGCGCCAGCCTATGCATGTGGCCGGCCTCGTTTACGGCGATGCTCACGAAGACTGCTGGGCCGAAGCCAAGCGTTCGGTGGACTTCTTTGATGTCAAGGGCGATGTTGAAAACCTGATCGCTCCCCTGAAGGCAACTTTTGAAGCTGCTACGCATCCCGCAATGCACCCCGGTCGCTGCGCTCGAGTGATCGTCAATGGCAAGGCCGTTGGCTTGGTCGGTGAACTTCATCCGAAGGTGTGCCGTACCTACGAACTGTCCAAGCCCCCGGTGGTGTTCGAGCTCGAAGTGGCGCCGTTGTGCGAACTCGACGTGCCGAGCGCCCGTGCTGTTAGCAAGTTCCAGCCGGTTCACCGCGACATCAGCGTGACGGTGCCCAATGACGTGACCTGCGCACAGTTGCAGGACGCAGTTTCTCGCATCCGTCGCACGAAACCCGAAGCGATGATCATTGAGTCGCTTGATCTCTTTGACGTCTATCGTCCCGAAGCTTCCGCCGAAAAGAGCATGGCATTCCGCCTGACGCTTTCGACTCAGGGAGCCGAGGCCATTGGCGAAAAAGAAGCCGAAGCGGCTTTTGAGGCAGTAGAACGGGCGTTTGCTGAACTGGGTGCGACGCTTCGCAAATAACAGGAAGAAAATTTTCCTGTAGAATGCGACACCCTTTTGATTTAATTTGAAAAAACAAGAAAGATGGATAATCAAAGCTCAATCAGCAGCTCGCTTGATGCCATGTTCCCGAACACAGAAGGGACGATGCCGACAGTTACGAAGATGCATTTCATTGAAATGCTCAAGGAACATGTTGGTTTGTCCCGCGCCGAAGCCAACGAGGTGGTTGATTCGATTTTCGACGAGATGCAACAGGCGCTTTCCGAAGGTCGCGAAATCAAGCTCGCGAACTTCGGGACGTTCAGCACCCGCGACAAGCAGGCTCGTCCCGGTCGCAACCCTCGTACGGGCGCGCCTTACGAGATCAGCGCTCGGCGCGTGGTGACGTTCCTGCCGGCACCGTTCATGCGTGATGCTGTGGCCGGATATTCCGGGCCTGTGCCGCAGGAAGGAGCCTGATCGGGCCAACAAGAGCGCTCTGATCCGCTAAACTTTACGGGCTAATTTGCCGCGTGCGGTTTCGGATCAAAAATTTCAGAAAACCGACGCACATTTTTCATGTTCGTCGGTTTTTTTTCTCGTCTAGAAGAAAGAAAGTTCAAATGAGCGACAACAATCAGTCCGGTCGTTTTTATTCGCTGCAGGAAGTCTCTGCACAGTGTGGCCTTGCTCCCTACATTCTGCGTTATTGGGAGCTACATTTTCCGGAGTTAACCGCAGACGACTCCAAACCGAAGCACATGTACAACGCTTCGGATATTTCGCTCATTAACCGCATCAAGACGCTGCTGTACGTCGAACACTTGACCATTGAGCAGGCTAAGGGGCGTCTGAAACAGGAGATGGCTTTCCCGGTTGATTACTCCGGCAAGGCAAAGGAAGCCGAAACAGTAGAAGCGAAGGCTGAACCGCAACAGGCTGCGCCCGTTCAGGAAGTAACACCCGAACCTCAGGTCGAAGTAGCCCCCGAGGTAGTTGTACCGGCACCTGAAGTCGTCGAGCCCGTGCAGGAATCTGCTCCTGAAACCGTACAGAGCGAAGAGACAGCTCACACTGCGGCCGAATCCGGTGCCATGCCGATGGACGAAATTCATCGCGCAGCGGCTGCCGAGCTTGCGAATCTTCGCGGTGAAGTTCAGTCGCTTCAGTCTCAGCTTGCAGAAGAACGTCAGAAGACGGCAAGCGCTCAAGATCTGCTGTCGGCCGAAGTCGCTAAGGTTCTGGAGACGAGTCAGGCTCTGCAGGCCAAGACGGATGAATTGGCTCAGGTCAACCAAGCGCTCGTTGCTGCTCGCGCTCAGTTGGCCCAGCTCAATGAAGAACTGACGGCGGCTCGTGGTGAATTGGCGTCGAAGCAGAGCGAACTGGCGACTGCATTGCAGTATTCGGCCACTAACGAAAGCGCACGTGCGGCAGCCTTTGACCGTTTGGAAGCCGAAAACGCCTTGTTGCGTGGCAAGGTTTCCAATTTCGTCAATCAACTCAAGGACTTGTCGGCTGTTTTGACGAAGACGAAGTAAGAGACAGATTCGAAAGGAGATCGTCTCTCGACTCACACTCAAAGAAAAATTTGCGGCTTATGCGGTGGATGACTTGAAAATTTTTTTCGAATGCCGCATAATGCGCAACTCGTTCGGGGCGTAGCGCAGCCTGGTAGCGCACTTGCATGGGGTGCAAGGGGTCGCGAGTTCGAATCCCGCCGCCCCGACCATAATTCCAGGAAGAGACGTGTTATCACGTCTCTTTTTTATTGTCTTCTTCTACGTATTCCCCGCCGTTCAAGGCTTTTAGCTCGATGCCTTTCCTTGTAGCGTCATATTAAGCCTTGTCTTCTTTTGTCTACTGCTCGAAATTTTTGGTACCAATGAGGGTTGTAATTTACGGTACCAATGGAAAAGCACTTTTTGATTCTCGGATTTTTTTTGGTACCAATAGCTTTCTTTGCCGTTTGAAAAACGCTTTCAAATCAATGACTTGAGCTGGAGGTGTCATGAAAATCGTTGCTCCGATCTCTGAAAAGAAAATCAAGACCCTGCAAAAGTCATCAGCTTGCGGTGTCGTGCCTGGCTTGTGAGTGAAGGTTGTTCCGCTTAAGAACGGCGAGCTGGCGAAATACCTTGTCCTGAGGGAGCGATCAATCAACCGAACCTTCAACCTCGGCAAGTATCCGGATATGTCTCTCGCTGAGGCCTTCAAAAAAGCCGCAGAATGGAAAGAGAAGGTCAAGCAAGGGGGTAGACCCTGCCAAGGAGGAAAAAGAGCGTAGAGACGCGCTCAGACGCGAGCGCGAGAGTGTTTGTGAGGCGCTCGACATCTTGACCTTCGAAAAACTGATCCGACAGTGGATCGAGTTCAATGAAAATCGAGGCAAGTGGAGCAAGACCTCCAAGAGCAAAACCCAGATTTGGGACGGGTTCTTTCGCAACCATATCCCTGAGTCGTTGCGTGTGTGCCCGGTGACGCAACTGTCTGCGCAGATGTTTTACGACGCCCTGGCAGAAAAATGGCGCACGATGGTCGACACGCCCGAGCGTATTCTGTCGGACGCTCGGCAGGCCATTGACTGGGCGATGCGCTCCGAGATGATCCCGCCGATGATCAATCCTTGCATTGTCAAAGACGGCAAGCTGGGGGACCTACTTCCGCTTGATCGACCTGCCGGCGGACACGAGCCGGCATTGCCTCCCAAACGTATGCCGGCGTTCTTTAAGGCGCTGATGGAGTTGGTGCCGGTTAGCCAGACGGCTCGCTGCCTTGCATTTGCCATTCTGACGGCAGCACGAAACACGACGGCCAGAGAGGCGACATGGGACGAGATACAACAGGATGACGAAGGCAACTGGCTGCATGTGATTCCCAGAGAGCGCATGAAGGTCAAGAGCGAAAAGATCCCGTTTGACCGCAAGACACCTCTGAGTCCGCAAGCAGTGGAACTTTTGAAAGCAACCCCGAGGTATCCGTCAGATGATGTGCAGTTGGTCTTTTCGAACATTTATAGAGGCCTTCCGTCTCCTTTGACGCGCGACGCTGTCCGGGCGCTCATCAAGCGTATGCACAACAAACAGCGCAAAATTGATCGTATCGGCTGGGTGGATCCGGATCAAAAAGATCGAACCGGCAAACCTCGCATCGTGACTCTGCACGGATGCGCGCGTGCAACTTTCAACACTTGGGCTAAGGATGCGAGAGGCTACGGTCACAAGGCCTTTCCTCGAGACCTCCGTGAGAGCTGCCTGGATCACCGAAACGAAAGCTATCAGTGCGCCTATGATCGCGAGCAGGCGCTCGGTGATATGAGAGAGGTGTTTGATGCCTGGGGCAAGTTTTGTTGTTCTGGTATGTAGAATGTGACAACAACAGACACAAGGCAAAAAGACTAGACGAAAGAAAATGCCTATTCCCCAGTTTGATGAACGCGGTCTTCTTCCTGCTGGTGTGCATGTTTGCACTTTGAATGAGTTCAAGGCTTGGGCGGGCTCGATTCCTAATGCCGAGCACCGACTCATGTTGGTGGAGAAGTTTGAGAAATTTTTGAACGATATTGTCCGGCCAATAGCGCCTGGGTGGCCTTTGGTTATTGATGGTTCGTTTGTTACAGATAAGGCAATTCCAGGCGATATTGATTTCGCTTTGGACTTGAGGGGTTGCCAAGATAATGCAGTCAAAGCAACAGCGTTCCTGAACATACGAGTCCAGAACGGGGTTAATAGAGGCAAGTATTTGGTTGACGGATATGTGATGTTCACGGGTTTGCCTGGATGTCCAGACATGCTGGATTTTGAAAGTTTTTTCAGTTATGTTGGGCAAAAGACGGGGGCAATTAAAAAACTGGATTGCCACGACAGAAAGGGAACTCTTAGGGTGGAAGAATGGTGACTCACGCGGGCAATGTTAGGGCTCAAGTGGCTTTTCTACTAGACAATCTAAGGTCTGTTCCAGAATCAGTCTGGGGATCGTTTAGTCCGGAAGATAGAAGGGCTGCTCTCGAAGTCTATATACGTGATATTGAGGGGCTAATGACTGGCGAGTTGTCTCTTGCGAAAGTTCGAGACGATTCGGATGTGATTGTCCATGCTGAGGGGCCTGCTCTGTCTGCGGGCAACTGGAGTTTTAGGGCGTTCAACTCTGTTGTTGATTCGCTTAACGGAGTGTTGCGAGGTGTAGTTGCTGATAATTTGGTCAAAGTTAGCTCCAACACATTGACCTCGAAGGCGATTCGCCAGCAGGTAGATATTCAAGTCACGGGCTTTGCTCCTGGGAGCCTGTTTGTAGGGGCTAAGGTTGTTCTTCCGGAAAAGTCAGGACTTTTAGGGTACGAAGGCGTTGAGCAGGTTGTTCGTAGCGCCGTGAATTCGTTGCCTCAGGCTGGCGCAATGGTGACGTCTGAAAAAATCAGCGATGAAATTTCTGATGTTTTGGAAGATCCAGCAGTGAGAGATTCGGCCATTGTGGCAGCGCTAAAGTTGTCTCCTACCGGGCGTATGGGGGTGGATGAAATTTCCGTAAGTGGAGCTGGAGGAGATGGCCTTTTTCGAGCTGTATTAACACCTGAGAAAAAAGAGGTGCTGAGAAAAGCGGTTAAGGCTGGAGCAATTGGAAAAATTTCAGGGCATGAGAAAATCAAGGGTATCGTGAGAGAGGTAAACCTTGATACGAGTCGTTTCTCTTTAAGATCTGAGGATGGTTTCTTGGTTCGTTGCTTCCTGAAGAGCCTTGACCACGTAACGGCCACGTTGATGCTCGACAAGGAGGTCGTCGTTGAAGGGACTGCGCAGAAGGATAAGGAAGGAAGGGTGCGCCTGATTTCGCTCACGGAGTATCCGATCATTACTGCAACCGTATAAATTAAAACCCCGCCACTTCGGCGGGGTCTTTACTTTCCGAACATCAACAAGGGTAAGCGGTCGGCTTTTACGCGAGACGCCGTCCGGGCCCTCATCAAACGCATGCACGACAAACAGCGCAAGGTCGATGGCGTTGGCTGGGTGGATCCGGATCAGAAAGACCGAACCGGCAAACCTCGCATCGTGACTCTGCACGGCTGCGCGCGTGCTACATTCAATACGTGGGCGAAGGATGCTCGTGGGTACGGACACAAGGCGTTTCCGAGAGATCTCCGTGAGAGTTGTCTTGATCATCGTAATGAGAGCTACCAGTGCGCATATGATCGAGAACAAGCGCTCGGGGATATGCGGGAGGTGTTCGATGCTTGGGGTAGGTTTTGTACGTCAGAAGCTAAAACCGTAAAAAGCAACAAATGAGGGAAAGAATGAAGCTTGTTCAAAAGAAAATAGTTTATCGAATTGCTTCTATAACGAACTGTGATTCTGATTTGCAAGAACTCTTGGGGAAAGCTATACAGGCAACACAAGTTAACGAACGACAGCAAGAGCTCAATGAATATGAGAAGACGTTTCGCACAATAAATCAAAAGTGGTCATACAGAGGGATAACAATGTGCGAAATGGTTCTCATTGATCCAGGTGCTAGTCAACCTCTAGCTGTGTATGATGAGTCAAAAGGTGTGTATACAATTGACGCAATATCTACAAATGAATTAAGCCAAGAGAGGCTTAAAAGGAATAGCGATTTTGTAAATTCCATGCTTTACTTTGGGGTAAAAGGAAATGAAGTCGTTATTATGCCATCTCAAGCTATAAATGTTAGAGCATTGGAAAATTATCTGACATGGCTTCTTGGAGAAAAATTAAATTTAATATCTAACGAATCCAAATTCGCCCTAAATAAAAATATTCCGAGAGCGGTTGAAGAGCAAATAAGATCTAGTCCGGTGAGATCTATAGAAATAGGCTCTGTTCTGTCTGGCGCAAGTGATGATGATTCAGAAGAGTTTGTATCAAGTGAAAGTTTTTCGATTAATGCAAAATCGTTGCTACGGGTACTTGGAGCCAAACTAAAAGATGAGTTGCCTTTTTCTATTTCTGATGATTCGAATATCAGAGCAAAAATAGTAATTTCCTATTTCAGGAAAACAAATGATGCTGGGCAGAATTTTATGAATCACCTCGGTACAACTTTGCGTAATCTTGATGACGCTGACGTATGCGTCACACTTAAAAACAATGTTAAAATTTCAGGCGAAGAGTTAAATTTGCAGAAGGTTGTCAAAATAAGTAAGACAGATAGGGGTTTGTTAATCAATGACGATATTTCTGAAGCAATGGTGACATGGTTGTTAGACTTGAATGAACAAAGAGAGACTTCATAATGAAGAAGCTTTTTTCAAATGTTAAATTTATTTCGTTTGTAATTGTTTTAAGTCTTGTACTGGGTTCTGTTGTTGGTTATTTTCTAGGGCAGTTGCCACAAAACGTTAAAGGCGGTTTGTCTTACGGTTTTGTTGCTTTTTCGATTCTGCCGATAACTATTTGCTTGTTTGGCGTAAAGGAGTCAGGGGCAGTCTTTTCGGCAGTAGCAAAATATCTTGATTCACGAAAGAGAGCAAATCTGATCAAGTCGATAGACGTCGTAGCTAAGAGAATAATTTCTTTAGCTTTTTCTATTGTTTTTTTACAAGTTGTTGCGGCTTTCTGTCTGTTGTATTTTTCGAATACTTATGAATACGTTATTCTTGGCATTCTGTTTGGAGGTATTATCTCTTCTCTATTCTATGGATTGTATGTGCTTTTTTCAGTCAGAAAACTTATAGAGATGTCTGACTCTGTTTTGGATAGAAGTATTCATAGAGAACGCCACGAAAAATATGTTAATAGTTTCAAAGATTAAAGTAAATTTTTTTTGAACTTGAAGTAACTAAGATAGTAAAATCCCCGCCACTTCGGCGGGGTCTTTGTTTCTAAGCTGGCTGAGCGGCCTTGTCGTGGTTGAGTCCCTTGACCCACTTGAGGATGTCAGACTTCCTCCAGCGCCTGGCGCGTTCCGTGATGTAAAACGGTTGCGGAAAGTCACTATCCGCCGCGTTTGTCTTCTTCCAAACGGTGCTCACTCCGATGCCGAGCATGGCCGCAACCTCGGTGTCCGACAGCAGCAGCTGCGCTGGAGCCGGGAACGTCACTTCGTTTTTTCTGCGTGTTCTCATTTTCTTCCCTATCAATCAAAACAAATCCAACCCAAACTTGATGCCGGCGCACACCATTCCTAGCGACAGGAGTGCAATGGCCGCCAGTATGGCCAGCCCAAAAATGATCTGAAACCATTCCTTCATGCCTGCCTCCGTTCAGTGACTGCAAAGCCAAACAAAGCCGCAGATGGCGATTGGTAGACCGGCGATGACGGAGGCGCCGGCGGCCATTGGGCCGAAGTTGTCGGCGATCCAGTAGTGCAGACCGAGTCCGGAGGCGATGCCGGTCAACGCTGTCACGTACCAAACGCCGAAGCGGGCGCAAAATTTGCGCGTGCAGTGGTGCCAGGCGTAGGCGCTGTCGCAGTACCGGAGTTCTGCCCGGATCATCTCTTTGAGGTCGTTAGAGCCGGCCATCTCCCGCAGTTTGTTGATGTGCGATTCGACCTGGGCGTTGGTGATGATTTTGTCGGTCATTAGTTCGTCTCCTGATAGGGCTTCGGCATCTCTGCCCAGGCTTTGATTTGCGGCCAGTCGTTGGCGTCGAACCGGTCTTCGTCACGGTCGTAGAAATCGCATTCGACATGCGGTTGGTCGGCTTCGTTGAGCACACTCACCAAGTACCAACCGTCGTGGTCGGGGCTGAAGTGCGTGCCGTCGGCTTGCACAGGCATCCAGCAGGGCTTCCACAGCTCTTTGGCCTGGTACAGCGTGGCCGTGGTGAGGCGTATGTGGTCTTCAACCGCTCGTTCGAGTCGTGCGATGCGCAGTTTGACTTCATCGAGCGACTGATCAGCAGTCATCTCAGCCGGGGTCGACGCTTTGGTGTATGTCATGGGGGTTACAAATCTCATTCCGGTTTTCCACTGATTTGTTTGTAGATTCGTGTGACAAGGGTGTTGTGAAGCTTCAGACCGTCTTTGCCGTAGCTTTCGCACTGGTACTGGATCGTCGACTTGTTGTCGCCCGGCAGAGCTGTGACCTGGTGCTTCCAAGTGCCTTTCTCGGCCTGAGTCTCGTAGGTGGTCGTGATTGATGCGAAGCGGTCGCCGCCTCGCATTTCTGTGGTGATTAACAGCGGTCAGTTGTCAATCGGCGATCCGGACTGTCGGCGTGCCAGCAGCTCATTGACGTACTGCAGCTCGTGATCTGTCAGGTACCCGCGCTTGGGCGAAGGTTCCTTAGCTGTTTGTGCCGGCTTATACGTAACGAAGTTGAGCTCGTAGTCCGGGCATTCAGAAATTGTCAGTACGGCGCCATCGTCGCTTTCCCAGCGCGAGATCCGCTCGGTCTTGCTGCCGGCATCGACCGGCTGCGAGTTCCAAATCACGGATTTCGTGACGTAGTTACAGAGGGTTTTGAAGTTGATGACTTTCATGTGAAAAGTCCGCTTATTCGTTTCTGATTTCTCTCCCCGGGTGAGATCATCGGTGTGTCAGACCACCTCGTTTGACGTCCGATTAACCACAACCCGAGGAGGGAAAAATGACTTTGGAAGAAGAGGTCAAAAAACTCCGAGAAGAAATGGAGTTGGTCAAACAAAATTTAAGGAGGCACGTGCGCTCAGAAACTTGTTTAGCAAGTAACTTGCTTCTTGTTGAAAAGCAGATAGTTGGGCTTTACAAGCTACACGGCGTTGATCCTGATCCAAGTTTTGGTAAGTACCTCGAAGAGCGAAAGAAAGAGTTAGAAGAGGATCTGCAGCGGATGGACAATTCTGATGAACACCTTGATCCTTCTTTTGGTCAAAAGTGTTCTTCATAAATCCTTCAAAAGTTTCTTTTGGAACTAATCTTTCGAACTTTTCATCCACGGCGCTGTCGGCTTTTTCGGTGGCGCCAATTCCCGAACGGCTTTTTTCCTCGGCTTTCCACGACTCTCTCAGTAAGGAAAGCATTTTCTGAGTTGCGAGACACTGCTTTAGCTCTCTTTCGACTCGTTCATTGAGATCTTGGATTTTTTTATCCAGCTGCATCTGTTCGATGGCTTTATCTAACATCTGTCTGGTTTCGACAAGGTCTTTCGCGGCGTTGACTGCGTCGCCTTTTTGTGATTCGGTCATTTTCAGCACGGCTTGCCAAATCTGTTCAGCGTGTTCCTTGCTGATCAGTTTTTCGTTCTTCATTTCCTTCTCCTTTCAATGCCCGGGCATCGCAGCCAGGGAGTACAGCCAGGCGTAGACGCCACAGGCGCCGATGAGTGCGTAGGCCACGCATTTGATGTCTTCGAGCATGGCGTTACCTCGCTGGTTCGTTTCTGAAAAACTGGACCGACGTCGCGATGACTTCCGTGAGCTGCTTCTGGATGCCGTCACGAGTGACGTACTCACGCATGTGCATCTCGCCTTTATGAACAAATACAGCGAGGAGTTCCGAAAGCAGGCAGACAGAATCTTGAGTGCGAGTGGTGGTTTTGAGCGCAGATCAGAGGCTTTTTGAGCCTAACGATCTGGGCATGTATGTGTCCGGTGGGCTACAATGAATTTCTTGATTTTTGTGCACCGTTCATTGAGGGCGGAGACTGGAGGAGGCGCACAATGAGGTTGCGGATTAAGAATGTCGGGATTCTGAGTGATTCCGAGATTGAGATTGCGGGGATAACCGTGGTTGCCGGTGAAAATAATACTGGCAAGAGTACATTCGGTAAAGCGCTTTATTCGGTCTTTAGCGCGCTTAATCACTTGGAGCAACGCGTTGAAATGGCAAAACGCCAAAACGCAGTTGACATTGCGAGAGGAGCATTTTCTGAACTTTGGAAACTGACTCCCGATAATTGGGTGGATTCGATTTCAGATCAGTTGATGAAGAATAAACTGACTGTTGATTTGATTAGAAAAATAGCTGAATCTTGCCCGGAAAATTTGCCTGAAGAAAAAAAACTCTTCGTAGATAAAGCCTCGGAAATCTTGTCTGCTGATGAAGAGTTGATTAAGAATAGAATAATTCTAAGCTCCTTAAAGGGGGAGTTTCAAGATCAAATTCAAAATCAGCTTAAAATAGATGAAGACTCAAAAATAGAGTTGATTATTAAAGGAGATCCGGTTTCTGTTGTTATTGAGAAAGAAACGGTTAAAGAGACGAGTGGGGTAAGAGCTTTAAGTCATACGCCAGTTTATATTGATGATCTGGTGCCAAGTTTTGGCAATACTCATGTGATGAACTTTTCGCGGTGGTTTTTTAGTTATAGACATAATATAAATCTTGTTTCGTTAATTAACAGTAGCTTTTCGCTCAATCAGTGGAAGGAAAAGGAAGAAGATAGTGATGCTGTTCGGGGTATTTTGCTCGATCAGAAATTAAAACCTATTATGGCTCGTTTAGATGAAATTTGTCATGGTTCTTTGAAACAAGTTGAGAAAGAAATTAAATTTGTCGATAAGAATATGCCGGGCGTTTATTTGGATGTATCAAATGTTTCGTCTGGATTAAAGACTTTTTTGATATTACAGGAATTAATTAGAAGCGGAATAATATGCGACAATGGCACCATTATCATGGATGAGCCGGAGATTCATTTGCATCCGCAATGGCAAGTGATATTGGCTGAAATGATTGTATTACTCCAGAAAACAATGGGACTACATGTGTTAATTACTTCGCATAGTCCGTATTTCATTTCAGCTATAGACGTGTTTGCAAAAAAGTATGGTGCCATAGAAAACAACAGGTATTATTTCAGTTCGAGAAAAGGAAACTCTGTTGACGTCAAAGATGTTACGGATGAGATTTGTGTCATTTACGATTCTCTCGCTGCTCCGTATCAGACTATCCAAGATGAAGCTAATAGGGTTGAAGAATGAACACGCCGCCAGAGTTCAATGCATACGTATCTACAGTTGCTCATTGCTCCTGTGATAAAGAGGGGAAGCGTATTCTGATTAATAGTTCTGAGTCGGTGGTCAATTTTGATGCGGTCAAAGAGGCCTATGCAAAGAAAAATTCACCTGATCAAACCCCTGCATCTGCAGATGGATTATTTGTGGATTCTAGCGGGGATTATGTTCTGGTTGAATTCAAGGCAGGAGACCAAAAAAAGCATGAAATTTTGAAGAAGGCTTACGATTCTGCGATCATCTTGTCGGATCTTAAAAATAAAAATATTGCATGGGTAAGGAATAATGTAAAATTTATCTTAGTTTTTTATCCAGAAAAAGCATCCAAAGATAAAAATATAAATTCACGAAATAACTTGTATAATCAAGGTACAAAAAGTTCGTCGAAACCAATATTGATCTATTTGAATCCTGTGAGTCATTTCCTATACGATAATGTTTATGAGATGACGCCAGAAGAATTTTCTAAAAAATATTTATAACGTTTCAAGTTTGCCCGCATTTGCGGGCTTTTTTGTAGGTAAGAATTCAAGCTTTTGTCGCACAGGTGAGTTGAACTTCGCAATCCACTACAGCCTCCAGTGAGCCCCGGACGCGTAGCTTAAGGGTAGAGCAGCGGACCAATAATCCGGCAAGGTTGCATTATTCGAATCGATGCTGCGTCCAAACAGGATCGCTACCTTAGTGTCGTTTCTCTCCTTGACGGCATGGGGTCTTGAGGTTGTCGGAAGGCAGCCTCTTTTTTATTCCTGGTTCAGGCTCACGGGTCCTTCCCGGGGCTGAACTGTTCCAGTGGGCAAGCCCCCGATTTTTTCTACTTGTGAGCGTCCTAGAGGGGGTGTATTTCCTATGCCCGTCGCCTCAAAGTTGTCACTCAAGACTCTATAATTCCCTGGACATCAACAAGGAGCGCGATGCAGATACTGTTTGCAAAATCAGACATAGCTGAGATATGCGAAGACTCGGCGGTGGCAAAGCGCAAAATAGGTCAGGCTTGCACGAAAAAGCTGCAGAGATACCTCAGTATGTTGCAAGCAGCGGAGAAGGTTTCTGATGTGCCGCCCATCGGTGGTTTGCATGATCTTGTTGGCGATCGTGCCGGTCAGAAAGCGTTTTGGCTTGACGAAAAGATGAGACTGGTTTTTACGTCCGGATACAAGCCAGAGCCAAGGAAAGCTGACGGTGGTATTGATTGGACCGCGGTCACAATTGTCAGCATTGAATTTATCGGAAATTACCATGACTAAGAGTTTTGAAAGGGATTGGGCGACGCCTCCTGGGGAATTGCTGCGAGATGCAATTGAGGATGGCATTTGTCGCCGTGAGAGCGCTCGAGATGCTCTTGGGTTAGGGGAGTCTGATTTTGAGGCTTTCCTTGGTGGATGTATTGCCGTTTCTTCTTCGTTGGCTAAGAAATTGGCCTCTTTGCTCGGAGGCACGCCTAATTTTTGGCTGGATATGGATGCTCAGTACAGATGCGATCTGGTTCGGCTTTCGCGTAAGGTTCCTATTCACGAGGAGGTCTATGTGATGCCTCGGATTAAGCAAGGAGTTTGGAGCGCAGCACTATGAAAGTTATCCGAGAGGATCCGCTACTCATTACTTCGGTGAGCGTAACGTCCAACCCAGACGTTTTCACGTTTCCGTCTTTGAAGGGAACTACGCAGCTGTCTTTCCCAGTTACGACCAAACTGAGAGAGGATGGAAAGAAGCTCATTGTAGAAGGTACGTTGATTTCGAAAGGAGTGCTGGCAGACGGCAATGTTCCAATGTACTCCGCATCTTGTACTGGACGAATTGCTTACCTCCTTGATGAGCCACTTGAAAATTATGAGGAACATGGTCGGGAAATTTACGATCAGTTTATTAAGCCTGTTTATTGCGTTTTAGCTAGCAAACTGCAGCAACTTATTATGTCAATTGGTTTAGTCGTGACGTTTCCTTTGGCGATCCCTCCAGTGGAAGATGTAAAGAGGATTGACACTGAGTAGATTCAATACAATTGCAGCCAGATGCCCGGATAGTTCCGGGCTTTTTTGTATCCATGACCACACAAACCGAAATTGCAAATCACCTGGGGATTTCTCAGCAAGCTGTCTCCAAAACTCTCTCGAAAATGGGGATCGAATGGAAAGACAAGTCTCTGGACGAAATCCGGCTGGCATATATCTCCCGTTTGCGTGAGGTTGCCGCCGGCCACGCCAGCATTGATGGCGAATACAACTTAAACAAAGAAAGAGTTTTAACCGAACGCGTCGATCGTGAATTGAAGCAGTATCAGTTGGCCGAAAAGAAAGGCCAGCTGGTGAACATTGCCGACCTTCAAAGCGAGTTGACCAATGTGTTTGCCGGCTTTAGGCAAGAGCTGCTGTCGCGCGATGACAAGCTGAAAACCGAACTTGACACGCTCTATGGGATTGACATCGACGTCAGCATTTTGAACGAGTACACACACAATGCCCTTCAACATCTCTCTGGATACCTCGGCGGGTATCAGCCAGCTGCTCAAGCAAATGGCAGCGATCTTGCAGCCGCCGAAGAAGATGGGGACAACGGAGTGGGCTGAGAAGTTCCGAGGGATGAGCGCGAAGTCGACCGCTCTGCCCGGACGCTACAACGCATCCTTGACACCCTGGGTGCCGGGGATCCATCAGGCACTTGACGATCCGGCCGTGCGAAAGGTTGTGGCGCAAAAGTCGGCGCAGGTAGCTTGGACCGACGGCGTGTTGCTTAACTACTTGGGTCATCGTATTGATATCGACCCCTGCCCGATGATCGTGATGTTCGCAAAGGACAATGCGGCCAAGGAATTCAACGACGAAAAGCTGATGCCGATGATTGAGGCGTCTCCGACTTTGGCACAAAAGATCCCTGTCAAATCGAAGCGCGACAAAGATAACCGATGGAACTTCAAAGGATTCCCGGGTGGGTTTCTGAAGTTGGTCGGATCCGGATCTCCTTCAAGCGTGAAGTCGACGCCGGCGCCGGTGGTCTGCGTTGAAGAGCCGGACGACTGCGTGACAAACATCAAGCAGCAGGGCGATACGATCACGCTGCTGATCGAGCGAACCAAAACCTTTGCCAGATCGAAAGTGGTCTACGGCGGCACGCCGACTGTGGAAGGCTTCTCGGCCGTTGAACAAGCGTACAAAGAGTCAGACAAGCGCAAGTTTTTTATCCCATGTCCAGACTGCGGCCAAGAGCACGTGCTTTCCTGGGATAACGACAAATGGAATGAGAGGGACGATCTGCACCATGAAGTTTTCGGATCCGCAGACGTCGACTCGGCTCACTACGTGTGCCCGCATTGCGGTTGCATTTGGGATGACGCCAAAAAGAATCGAGCGGTTCGGCACGGTGTCTGGCGTGCGACGGCGCCATTCTTGGGAACTGCAGGCTTCTACATCAACGAAATCTACAGCCCGTTTCCAGGATCGACACTGCGCAATCTGGTCATCAAGTACCTAACAGCAAAGAAGGCGCTTGATCAAGGCGGCGATACAAAGATGCGCAGTTTCTACAACTCGCAGCAGGGGATCCCTTACGCCTTCAAGAACGATTTGCCGGAGCCTGACGAACTGTCTAAGCGTGCCGAAGCCTACGAAGAACTGACGGTTCCGAAGAATGGCCTAGTTATTACGGCCGGAGTTGACGTCCAGCACGATCGTTTGGCTGTGATTATCCGAGCCTGGGGACCGGAAGAAGAAAGTTGGCTCATGTACTGGGGAGAGATTCCCGGCGAGACCATGACGCCCGGCAAAGGAGCTTGGTTGGATTTGACGGATCTGTTGGATCGCAAATTCAAGGCGCCGTCTGGAGCATCGATCAAGATCCGGGCGGTTTCGATCGACTCTTCGGATGGCCAAACATCGGATGCTGTATACAGCTTTGTCCGCAAGCGCCGTGGCAAGGGATACATGGCAATCAAGGGCTCATCAGTCAACGATGACTCAAAGGAAATCTTCACGACGCCTAATCCCTCGGTTGACCTGGGCTTTAGACACAAGTCATCAAAGTACGGCTTGACGCCGTTTATTGTCGGCACCAACCGAGCCAAAGATTTGATCCTCGGTGTTGACGCGAAAGCCGGACGCATAAAGCTAACCGGAGACGGTCCCGGGCGTATGCATTGGTATCACGGCGTGCGACCTGACTACTGGGAGCAGATCACGTCGGAAGTCAAAGCGCCAACCTCTCGAAGCAGTAAGCGCGTCTGGCAAAAGAAGTCCGGGGTTCGCAACGAAGCCTTGGACTGCGAGGTTTACGCCCTTCATGCCGCTAGATCGCTGAAGCTGCATTTGTGGTCAGCGGATCGATGGCAGATGGAGTTGCAGAGTCAGATGCAGATCGATCTGCTGCCGCCGGTCGAGCAGCAGGCGGAGGAAAGTGCGCCGTCGATACCGGCTATTGATCCGGAGCCGGCAGCTAAACGAGATGATTTTTACGACGCCTTCAATGGCGGTAATGGGAGTGATGACGCGTGGTAGCGACGAAAGACATTGTGGCGGGTGATTCGCGGGTTTGGAAGTTTGACTGCCAACGGTTGTTGGCGATGGGTGAAGCTTCGCAAAACTCGAAGATTGAGGCTCTTTTACGCACATCCGAAGGCAGTCTTATGAACCTGGAAACGGTTGAAGCCAATGGATTTATGGTTGCGGCATTGATGGCAAATGTTTCTGAGTCTTTACCGACGGGGACGACTTTTTTGATCGTGCGTTTGACGGCCGATGACTTCTATCGTCGGACGATGGTGCTTGAGACATTTCGAGTCTTGAAAACAGTTTCCGATACGGATTTTGATCATCGATCTGAGGCCGAACGGTGTCTGGCGCAAGCCGAAAAGGCGCTGATTGATTACACGTCAAACGGTCGCTCGAGATACAAGAGCTACACCATCGGAAGTCGCACCTTGAGTTTCAACAGTGCTCAAGAATTGATGGATTTGGTGGCTTACTGGCGCAACCAGGTCTATCTGGAGAAGTGTGCTGCTTCCGGCGTCGACCCGAGAAAAATGCTTGTGGAGTTTGTGTAAATGGGGATTTTGAAACGATGGTTCCAAAAGGAGCCGGAGCCGCCTCGCAAAGAGCCGACCTTTATGGTGCGGCAGTACGAAGCGGCAGAAGGCGGGCGACTGTCGGGTGACTGGATGGCGCCTGCTACTTCAGAGGATTCGGAGTTAGCAGGGTGCCTTGAGACGCTGCGTAACCGCAACCGAAAGATGATCCGAGACAACCCGCACGCCTCAAACCTGAAGCGCATTGTTCAGGACAATATCGTCGGCACGGGGATTGGAGTCCAGGTTCAGGTTATGAGGGCGGATGGAACGCCGGATGATGACCTCAACAACCGCATCGAAGAGGCATGGGTACAGTGGGCAGAACGCGATAGCTGCCACACGGCCGGACAACTTTCCATGAATTCGATCTTGCGGTTGGCAGTGGGGGCTGTCTTCCAGGATGGTGAGGTGCTGATTCGCAAGGTCCCGGCAAAGTTCGGCCGCAGTCGCGTGCCGTTTGCTCTTGAGATCATCGAGTCGGATCTTTTATTGGGGCAAACCGAAGGGACGTTTGTTGCCAGAAACGGAAACAGCGTTCGCTTTGGTGTTGAGGTCGATCCGTGGATGCGCCCGGTTGCATACTGGATGAATACGGCACACCCGGGTGACTATCAGTTCCAATCGGTCAATCGTGGCCCGGAGCGTAAGCGCCTGTCAGCTGTCGACGTCGATCACATCTTTTTGATCGACCGATGGCCGCAGACGCGAGGCGTTCCGTGGATGCATTCGGTTTTGCGCAGAATGAATGACTCGAGCGAGTACACGAAGTCTGAACTTGTGGCCGCACGTGCCGCCGCAAATATCGTTGGCTTTATCCAGCAGTCCGAAGGGCTGATGGACGATCCTCGGTTTCAGAACCTGAAAATTGGAAACCGCGTTAAGAGTGAGCCGGGTACTTTCCGAGGCCTGCTCACGGGCGAAACCTTCGCAGGGTTCTCACCCTCACGTCCGAACCAGGCGCTTGAGGCCTTCATGTGATACATGCTGCGTGAAATGGCCGCCGGCGTCGGTGTTTCCTACGAGTCTCTGAGTCGCGATTACAGCCAATCCAACTACAGCTCAAGCCGATTGGCGCTGCTTGATGAACGCAGTCTGTGGCGTGTGCTGCAGGGGTGGCTGATCCGAGACCATCTGACGCCGATCTATCGCGCTTGGCTCGATGCTGCCGACCACGAAATTCCAGGAAAAGGAGATGTGCCAATTCGGTTCGTCTCCTTTTTTTATTTTTCAGTTCCGGCCGAAAAGCATTTTGGCGAGTGCATGCACAGTGACGGCAACGACACAGAAGAAGATCGCCAGATCCACTGGCATTGCGAAAAAGAGCTCGTTTCGCTCGACCGTGATGTAGGACATTTCGCACATCAGAAGAAAGGCAAAATCGCGCCGAATCCAAACCTGAACGGATAACACGATCAATATCGCCAAAATTCCGTACTTGCCGAAAACGACTACCCACCCGGGAACTTGAGTTCTCAGAGACGTTTCCCACTTATCCAGGACAAGCCGCGCGTGCAGCCCGACGTGAACGGCTGCAGCCAGGAAGAACCACATGGAAAGTGACACATGGACCGTTCGGTAGAAGAGATCCATGCGCCAAACCTGTGGCGTGACGGAGGCAAACAGAGTCTGCGAGCACATCACACCTGAGAGGAAGGAGGCGGCAAAGGTCGTAAACAACTCGATGTTGGAAATCGTGCTGATACGGTTTTTGACTGACGGACGGCGTGGGCGCCTGACTGCCGTGCCCAAGGCCTCATGTAGCGGGTTTTGCGTGAGACGGTCGTACATGATAACGAAAAAGAGCAACAGCAAAACCGCATCAAGGCGCATGCGCCGAGTCCAATTGAGCAGAGGATCGGCGGTTTCGAAGCAAGAAACAATCCTTATGGCATTTTCTCGGTTTTAACGAGTGCCGACTTTTTTCCCAAGCTCGTATGCCATTTGCGGGAAATCGGTTGATTCACACATGCCGCGGGTGCCGCTGTCCGTAGCAACGACTCGCCCGACATCGGTCCAGCCCATGTATCGAACTAAGGTTTCGTAATGGGACTCCAGAGCGGTATACGTCCAATCGTTGTTGTTCCAGGCCGCGGCAAGCAAGACGGTCTGGCGAGGACTGTGAAGTTGGCTATTGATGGCGTAGAAGCGGTCGATCACAAGCTTGAGCTGCGCGGAAAATCCGAAGTAATACAACGGCGTGCTTAGGACCACGAGGTCGCAGTCAATGAGGTGAGGGTTCAGTTCGAACATGTCATCACGATAGACGCACGGCGACGAGCCCAGACCGCAATGGTCGCACCCGCTGCAGGCTGTGACGCGCTTGAAGGCGGCATCGAATCGATAGATTTCGGCCCCGACTTCCTTGGCGCCGCGAATGAACTCGTCGGTCAGCAAAAAGGAAGCGCCTCGACGATGCGGACTGCCGGTGACGACCGTGATTTTCTTTGGCGCAGAGGCGGG
>ENA-ORSX01000561-ORSX01000561.1-human-gut-metagenome-genome-assembly--contig:-NODE-561-length-37127-cov-25.839636_pt1 | contig 37127 bp, 33 predicted proteins | sample MGYA00241904_ERZ509172 | MGnify/ENA primary metagenome ERZ509172 (study PRJEB26280, sample SAMEA2338795) | human gut metagenome | biome: human gut; feature: human-associated habitat; material: faeces...
CCCTCTCCAAACAGGCCAGAGCCATTGAAGCCGCCCTTGACGGCATTAACCCGCTGAACGCCGGAAAGAAAAAAGAGGAAGCCCTCTCCATGCTGAAAAAGTGGTTCCCGCAGATGGAGAATTTCTCCGGGCAGTTGAAAAAGTACAAGGTCACAATCAATGACCTGCTGGCGGAGAATGAGAAGTTGGAAGCAAGGGCAAAGGCCAGCGAAAAAGGAAAGATGAAAGATACGATGGAACGGGCAAAGCTGAAAAGCGAACTGGACAATTTACAGCGGCTGGTTGACCGTATCCCGCCGGATATACTGGCGGAACTGAAACGTCAGCAGCGGCACACGGTAAAGGAAAGGTGATAGATATAAGCAGAAATTTTCGCCGCCTCTGTGCGGCATTGTACCTTGAAAACTGAATATGGAGGACACTGGATGGCAAAAAGTGAAAGCGATATTTTTACACCCCGAACAGGGCAGGTTATACAAGCAGAGAACGGCACGCAGTATTTTGTATGTGGGAACAACCGTATAAAAATCTCCGAACACTTCGCCGCAGGCGGGAAGCCCCTCGGTGATCTGATTGTAGATGTGGTGCGGCATACCGCAGAAAAAGCCGCTTCAACCTGATAGCCCATCATTGATAACACGCCCACGCTTATGATATAATTGCCATAGAGCAAAAGTATTGTAAGCGTGGGTTGTTTCTTTAGAAGGAGGATTTTTACGGTGAAACAACCTTACAATACTACGATTTACAACACGGCGCTTTATATGAGATTGAGCCGGGACGATGAACTGCAAGGAGAAAGCGGGAGTATTCAGACACAACGCATGATGCTCCGGCAATATGCCGCCGAGCATGGCCTGAATGTCATAGATGAATATATCGACGATGGATGGTCTGGAACGAACTTTGACAGGCCGGATTTTCAGAGAATGATTGATGACATTGAGGACGGGAAAATCAACTGCGTTGTTACGAAGGATTTATCCCGCTTAGGCAGAAACTACATTCTGACCGGCCAGTACACGGAAATCTACTTTCCCAGCAAAGGCGTCCGCTATATCGCTGTCAATGACAATGTGGACACCATCAACGGAGAGAATGAGCTTGCCCCATTCCTCAACATTCTGAATGAAATGCACGCCCGCCAGACCAGCAAAAAGGTAAAGGCGGCCATGCGGACACGGTTCGCAAATGGCGCACACTATGGAGCCTATGCTCCGCTTGGCTATGTCAAAGACCCAGATAAGAAAGGCCATCTTCTGATTGACCCGGAAACAAGGTGGATTATCGAAAAGATTTTTGACCTTGCCGTTCATGGCCGGGGAGCCGCCAGCATTACACGGATTTTGGTCGAAGAAAAAGTACCTACTCCCGGCTGGCTGAATTTCCAGAGATACGGCACTTTCGCAAATATCTATGCCGGAGCGCCGGAGGAAAAAGCCTATGCGTGGACGATAGCGCAGGTGAAAAGTATTCTGAAAGAGGAAACCTATATCGGACACAGCGTCCACAATAAGCAGACCAACATTTCATTCAAAAACAAGAAGAAAGTACGCAAGCCAAAAGAGGAATGGTATCGTGTGGAGAACACCCACGAAGCGATTATTTCCGAAGATGTGTTCCGTCAAGTACAGGAGCAGATTTGCAACAGGCGCAGACGGCAGAAGAACGGCACAACACAGATATTTTCCGGGCTGGTAAAATGTGCGGACTGCGGCTGGTCGCTGGCCTATGGTATGAACAGCCAGAACAAAAATCCCTATGCCCACTACCATTGTAGCAAGTACGGGCAAGGATTGCACCAGTGTTCCATGCACTATATCCGCTATGATGTGCTTTACGCCTATGTCCTTTCCCGTCTGCAATACTGGTCTGTGCTGGCACAGCAGGATGGGGACAAACTTCTGAAACGGCTACTTAACGCCAGCGACAAGGAACGCAATACTGCAAGGAAGCGGCAGACAGCCGAACTGAAAAAGGCGGAAAAGCGCAAAGCAGAAGTAGACACCCTGTTTGCAAAAATGTATGAGGACTGGTCTGCCGGACGCATTACAGAATACAATTTCAATATGCTGTCCGAAAAGTATCAGGGCGAACAGCGAGAATTGGACGTAAAAATTGAACGGCTTCACGAAGCGATGGAGACCGCCGCCCAGACAGCGGTTGACGCTGAAAAGTGGATAGGTCTGATGAAACAGTATGTCAATCCCACAGAATTGACGGCTGAACTTCTGAATACGCTGATTGAAAAAATCCTTGTCCATGAAGCGGTCAAAAGTGAGGACGGAAGCCGGGAACAGGAAGTGGAAATCTTCTACCGCTTTATCGGCAAAATCGAATGACACATCTTGAGATACCCAACAATATCTTTAACTAAGGGAAACGGGACTGAATTATCCGGATATTGTATTGTTCCAGCCCATCTCCGAGTTGCTTGAGCTTCCGCTTTTGCAGCTTTTCTGCAAGGACGGGCTTTCCGCCGAGCAGGCCGTGGCGGCGGCGGCGGCGCTTTCCGCACAGGAAAAGCAGGCCGTCAGGCGCGACATGAAATGGCACGCGGTATTCCGCCTGGCGGCCGCCCTGACGCTGTCCGCTGCGCTGGTCTATGTTTCCCGCGTGCTGGATCTGCACGGCATTTACGGCTGGCCGCAGGGGTGTACCATGGGAATGCTGCCTTTCACCGGCTGGCTTGCGGGCGACGCTGTTTTTACGCTTCGGCAGATAAAAAAGCTCTGACAGGGTGGAAGAACGCCAAAAGGCCCGGCGCTGTTGCGCCGGGCCTTTTGGTGAGCGCCGCACCGGATTATGTCTTTGCGCGCGATGCCAGCTCTTCATAAACTTCCTTTGTCTTTTCCTCTGTTTCGCCGTTGAATACAGTGGTCTCATCCGCTCCGTGCCGCACGACAACGGCGCAGCGCACACGGTTGTGGAGGTACAGCCGGTATGCGCCGAATTCATCATTGGTAAAGGTACCGCTGGATATTTTTCCGGTCCCGGTCCCCCAGGTACGGCTTCCCTTGTCAAAAACATCGCGCCATTCCACGCCGGTGATCTCCGTGTATGGGATAGACGCCCTGTCCCCGATCCCTCCGGAAAGCTCCAGCGCCGTTCCGGTGAGCTTTACACTCACACCGGAAAACACGACGACGGCCATGGCGAACACGATGGACGCAATGCCGATCACGCCGCCGATCACTCCGCCGGCCTTCTGTATCCGCGCCTCCCGTTTTTTCATGTTCTCCGCCACTGTTCCCGCCTCCTTACAGCTTCTGCAGGATACGCGCGCCGGAACCGCACAGCCAGTGCCAGCCCAACGCCGCGCCCGCCAGCAGCACCGCGGCCGCGGCCAGGCTGAACCACACGAAGCCCAGCAGCTTGCCGCCAACAGCCCACAGCAGTGCGCCAAGCCCCACGACCAGCATGCCGCCGAAAATGCCGATCATTGATGAGGCAGACTGCTTCACCACAATGGTGTCGTTTTCACAATCCAGACGCGGCAGCCACAGGTTGACGGCCAGCCCCGCCACCGGAATGAACAGTCCCATGCACACACACAGTGCCAGCAGCGCCAATGCGTCCGGCGCGGACAGGCCCAGCCCGAACCACAGCAGAAGCACGCTCAGCGTCGCGGGCACGTCGGACACCAGCACGTTCACCAACGCCTTTGCGCCAAACAGCTCACGGGGCGGGACGGGCGCTTCCTTCAAAATCCACAGCGTACGGCCCTCCAGACTGATGGAGACACACGCCGTGTTCACCGTCGCCTGCATCAGGCAGACAACGGCCGCCAGCATGGGAGCCACCGCCTGCGCGCCGCCCATCTGCGCAACAAGCAGCGCCGCCTGTCCCCGCACGAACAGCACGTATACCGAAAAGCCCAGCAGCATCACCGCGCCGATCCCGGTGTTCAGCAAATAGATGGTGGTGCCAAAATAGCGGCCGCATTCCTTTTTGAACAGCGCCGCAAACCGGCCTCCGGCCTTGACCTCACGCAGCCTGTAATCGCTGCGCGTCACATGGCTGGCAAGGCTGGACAGGATTCGCTTGTACTGCGTGCTCATACCCCAGACAAGCACCAGGAAGGGCGCCAGGCTGATGAGCAGAAAGCCCAGCAGCGCGCCCCAGCTGCCCACAAGGCCGTCCAGCAGCAGGCCCAGCGGCAGCAGCCAGGTATGCAGCGTGCGCCGCACGCCCTCGATGTTTTGCAGCAGCGCCGCCGCCAACGCATTGATCTGCAGGCTCCCCACCAGCACCGCCCCCGTCAGCACGATGCTGAGCACCGTGCCCACCAGGGATTTGTGCTTCATACGGCCGGAAAAATAGGCGATCACCCAGCCCCCCAGCAATGCCAAAACGGAAGGCAGCAAAGGCAAAAACAATGCGGCGGCAAGCAGCCGCACACAGAAGCCCGCAGCCTGCCCCGCTCCCAGCCCCGCATACACCAGATAAGCCGCGCCTGTGGGCAGCATCCACAGCCCGCAGAACACAAGATTTTCCAGGTACAGCGCCAGGATCTTGCTCAGCATCACGGTAAAGGCCGGCACCGGCAGCGCCAGCACGATATCGCTGTCCTTGCCGCCGAACACAAGACCGCTGGCTGCGAATAATGTAAACATCAGCGACATCACGCAGGCCATCAGCGCCATCAAAGGCAGCACCATCTCCACGATGCCCACCTCCGCCAGCATGGAGGCCAGCAAAAAGCTGTACACGCCGGAAAGGTACAGCGCCAAAAAGGCCATCAGCAGCAGCGCGCCCAGTCCGCCCGCGGCCTTCTTTTTGCTGCTGCCCGCTCCGCTGCGAAACGAAAACGCCCGCAGCATCGCGCGGAAATTCAGCTTCAAAAGCACCCACAGTTTACGCATGTGCACCGCCCTCCTGCGCCAGCTCCAGGAACACCTGTTCCAGACTCTCATCTCCAACAACGGACGCCGTGGTGCCCATTTTCACCAGTCGACCGCCTTTTATAATGGCAATGCGGTCGCACAGCTTTTCCGCCACCTCCAGTACGTGCGTGGAGAAAAACACCGCGCCGCCTGCCGCGCAGATCTCGCGCAGAAAGCCCTTGAGCACGAACGCGGCCTGCGGGTCCAGCCCGACAAAGGGTTCATCCAAAATCAGCAGCCGCGGCGCGCGGATAAGCGCCGAAATGACAGCCAGCTTCTGCTTCATGCCGTGGCTGTATCCGCCGATGGGGCTGCCCAGCGCGCCCGTCAGCTCGAAGGCATCCGCATACTTGCGGATACGCTCTTCGCGCACGTCCTTCGAGATACCGTAGATGTCCGCAATGAAAGCCAGATATTTGATGCCCGTCAAAAATTCGTACAGATCCGGATTGTCCGGCAAAAACGCCGTCACCTGCTTTGCCGCCACGGGTTCGTCCTTTACGGAATGCCCGTCGATGACGATCTCTCCCTCGGTAAAATCCAAAATGCCCGCCACGGCGCGCAGTGTTGTGGTCTTGCCTGCGCCGTTGTGGCCGATAAAGCCCATGATCTCGCCTGCATTGACGGTCAGCGACAAATTGTCAACAGCCTTTTTGCCGCCTGCATACGTTTTTGAAAAGTTGGTGATGGTCAGCATGATACCCTCCGTTCCGTCCGGCTGTGCGGACAAAAGGCGCGGCATTTTGCCGCGTCTCATTTAGATGAATTTCTAAATGTAGTATAACACAAAACCCGCACCTGTCAATAGGTGCTGCACGATAAAGACGCATTATAAATATGGGGATATACTATTTTGGGAAGACGCAGGCAGCAGAGCTACCCGCGCCGTTCTTCCGCTATACCGCAGCGGCAGTGTCAAACAGGTGATTCTCCATATTCAGTTCTTCATCGGGGAGCTTTCATCCCCTGATCGGAAAGCTGTCCTTTCCCCTCGCCTCCGCTTCAAGCCTACATTTTCCCTCGGCGTTTTTTATATTTTATTCCTGGCGCTCACACATACATTCGCAAATAACCAGAAGAAGGGGCCGTGGCCAACCGCATAGCTTTCTTCATGGCGCCGATGCCGTGGAACATGCGGGCCAGCCCGACAAACGGGTACGCGCCCGGCTCATACTTGCCAAAGCCAGGGGCAGGTCACATAGGCAGCGGCCGGGCAGGGGCTGGACAAGTTCATCCTGTCCCGCCCCTGCCCGGCCGCTCTCCGACTCACCCAATCAAGAAACCTGGAATGAAATTTCATGTGGCATCTGTGTCTCAATTTACAAAGGCAGGCCAAACGGGGCCTGCCTTTGTAAATTGTTGAAATGGCGCGCTGTCAACCCAGCTGAATCCCCAGCTCGGAGGGCAATGCCCGGTTTTCCGCACAGTGAACCAGCATCTGCTCCAGATTTTTAACACAATAGAAATCATCCGTATCCGTATGCACCGGCTGCACCAACTCGGAACGCACCGGAGTGATAGGGTTTTGCTGCACCAGACGTACCGCGTGGATATGCGGCAGATCCGCTTCCACACCGCAAAGTGGCGGGTCACCGCTGTCAACCGCCTGAATCGCATCCATAAGCTTCTGCATATCGGCGCCTGGGTCCACGCCGCTGTAATCAAAGGCGCTTCCATCCGCCATCACTCCGCGAAATACCGGCTTTTCCCGGGTGTAAGTGATGGTGGCGTTTTCAAATTCCAACACGCCCACCGGCCCCCAAAACTCTGTGCGGATCGGGTGCGCCGTATAGTACAGGAGCGGCAGCCCCTGTGCCGTTTGAAACCGCAGCGCGGCAATGTCATAGTTTTCAATCGTGGGATTCGCGCGGTACAGCTCCGCCTGCACGCTCTCGATGTCACAGGCTGTACGCATTGTCGGTCCCAGCAGAAAGGTCAGCATCTGAAAATGATGGGCACACGCGTTTGTAAAGGGACTGTCGAATACTTCCCGCCCCTGGCAGGTGATCCGCCCGGCCCAATTGTTGCGGGCATAGTAAGCGGCGCCGCGGCGGAAGCCATGGTAGACGGCAATGTGCTTTGCCTTGCCGAAACGCCCAAGCAAAATATCGCGCTTGAGCGCCTGTACGTCCCGGCGGTAATTGAGCTGATAGCCGATGCAAAGGAATTTTCCCGTCTTTTTACTGGCTTCCTGCATGGCGGCGGCTTCCTTTACGGTCAGGCAGAGCGGCTTCTCGCACAAAACGTTCACGCCATGCTCCAGGCAGGAAAGTACCATATCGGTATGGAAATGCACCGGCGATACGAGCACCGCCAAATCGGCGCTGTCTTTGGCAAAAAATGCGTCCAGAGCAGGATAAACAGGGATCTGCCGCTGCCGTATCTGCGGCACGCGCTCTGCAAGATTGGGATCAATATCACAAATGGCCGTAAGCTCCGCCCCCATATCCTGAGACGTCAGAGCTTCTACATACAGCCTGCCGTATCCGCCCGCCCCTACAAGCACAACGCGCGGCTTTGTTTTTGACATAGCAATCTTCTCCTTCTTTCCAATTGGTTATTCCCGCAGCTTTATGCGGTAGGTGCTCACTTCAAAGGGCCGGACGTGCAGCTCGGCCTTCAAGGCTGCGGCCCTGCCGACAGGCGTTTCCAGCAGGTCGCAGGGTATCAGCGTCTCCACCGGCAGATCGGAGCGGATGTGGAAATACGTATCAGCCTTCTTGCTTTCGTACAGGCGCAGGATCAAATCTCCGCTTTCATCATCCGCCCGCTTCACCGTGTCGATGACAACGTTCGCCGCGTCGGTGGAAAAGGCAGAAAAGGCCTGCAGGCTTCCCGCTTCAAGCCAGACGGGGTCGTTGAAGGCCGCCGCCTGCTGTACAACAGGCGCCTGTGCAAAGCTCTCGCTCCAAGCCGTAAACCCGTAGCGGAAGCGATGCTCCCCCTGGTCACTGGCCATCTCCGGAGAGGCCGCAGCCCGCAGCAGCGTCAGCTCAATGCTGTTCTGCTCTACTCCGACGCCGTATTTGCAGTCGTTCAAAACCGCACATCCATGGCTGTTATCGCACAGGGCCGTGTAACGGTGGTTGCATACCTCAAACCGCTGCTGGTCATAGCCGCGGCTACGATGCGTCGGACGTTCCACATAGCCGAACTGAATCTCATGGATTGCATTTTCAGCCCGCACGTCTACCGGGAATTCCACCTTCAGCAGGCGGTGAAGCTCCCGCCATTGAATCGTGGTGTCGAACTCCGCCACCGGGCTTCCTGTACGCAGGGTGATGACCTGCGTAACCGCCGAGCGGCCAATGCTCCCGGTCCAGCGAACTGAGACGGAAAAGCCTTCCTCTTTCAGCAGTTCAAGCGTGTCGGCCCGTGCGGTGCAGGCCTCTTGTTCGCGGTAGTTGCTGTCAATGTCCCATGCGTCGAAGATGCGGGGTACGTCCTTGTACATCCGCAGGACGTTCATCGGACGGCCCGCCGCCATCTCACGCCCATCCAGCGTATAGGAGATCACATGTCCCTGCCGGTCCACCTGCATCGCCACGCGTTCGTTCTGCAGAAGGACGCCAGTCTCCAACTGCTTTGCAAACGCCCTGGGCTGGCTTTGGCCGCCCCCTGCGGGCAGCAACGTCACCGCCCCCAGAGCGGGCAGCGTTACCAACGCCTGCGTGCCGCACACTGCAACCGGCTCACCCTCGGCAGTCTGCGCACCGTGCGCGAAAGCCTGGGGCAGAGCAACGAGTTCCTCGCGTGCAAAGCCCAAGCCGTTGAAGACCGTTACGGCATCGTCCTGTTTCACAGGGCGGAGCAGGGCCCGGCGGGCGTCGGTGCACAGCGTCTGCGCGTCCCGCTGTAACGCTCCAAGTGCCTGGTTCGCCTCATCATATACCCTGGCAATGGAAGACCCCGGCAGAATGTCGTGAAACTGGTTAAGCAGCAGCGTTTTCCATAGCCTCTGCGCCTGTTCGGCATCATATGGGTGGCCGTGCCGCGCCGCCAATGCCCCCCACAATTCCATGTGGTGAAGCGCGCGCTCACTGAGGCGATTGTTTTTTTTCACAGAAGCCTGTGTGGTGTATGTACCGCGGTGAGCGTTGAAGTACAGCTCTCCATCCCAGGTGTTTTGAGGCCCGCCCTTGGCCTGCAGGGCCTCAAAGAATTCCAGCGGGGAACACATCTCTACCTTGGGCATCCCTTCAAGGTCGCGTTCCCGCAGGGCATACTCGATGTGGTCCCGGCACGGGCCGCCGCCGCCGTCTCCGTAACCGAAGGGAATCAGGAAATCTTCCAGATGCCGCTTTTGCACCCGCTTTTTCCAAACGCCGCATAATTCCTTCGGATCGGTCCGGTAGGTGTAGTTGGTAGGCAGAAAGGACACGACCTGGCTGCCGTCCATTCCCTTCCAATTGAAGTAATGATAGGGAAACGGGTCGCCTTCGTTATAGCTCCAGAAAATTTTCTGGGTAACCAGATACCGAACGCCGCAGCCTGCCAAAAGCTGCGGCAGAACCGCGGAGTAGCCGAAAGTGTCCGGCAGCCACAGGACCTGGCTGTCAATACCCAGCTCATCGCGGTAGAAGCGCTTGCCAAACACCAGCTGCCGCACCAGCGCCTCGCCGGAAGGGATGTTTGTATCCGGTTCCACATACATGGCGCCCTCCGCGATCCAGCGGCCGGACCGGACGGCGCTGCGGATGCGTTCATACAGCTCGGGGTAATGCTCCCGGCACATCTCGTAGGCGGCCGGCTGGCTTTGGATATAGCGGTATTCCGGATATTGTTCCAAAAGACGCAGCTGGGCGGCAAATGTACGCGCCGTCTTTCGGTGAGTCTCTTGCATAGGCCACAGCCAGGCCAAATCCAGATGAGAATTGCCCACTGCCGCCATCAATGGTGCCGTAGAACCATTGTGGCATTCCAGCAGAGGCCGCAGCGAGGCACGGGCCTGGCGGTAACACTCGTCCCGCGTTTCAGCCGGTTGTTCAAAATCGACGATGCGCGTATACCGCTCCAGGCCGTCGGCGATCTGTGAAGCCCGCAGCGAATCTTCCGGCAGCTCATCCATCAGCATGGACAGAGTGGAAACGTCCATCCAGAGCTGGTAAGCATTTTCGTTCCAGATGCCAAAGGTATTGTGTCCCATCCGGCTGCGGCAGCCTTCCGCCGCAGGGTCCTGCAAAGTTCCGGGAAGCACCGGTCCTGTGCTGCAGCCTCCCACATCCGGAAAATAATGCCCCGCGTACGCCTCAAACAGAAGTGAAAAACGCTCCCCCGGTTGGGCACAATGGGTCAAAATATTGTCACAGATATAATGGTGCGGTACACTGACCCATTCGGCCCGGCGGGTGCCAAACGCTTTTCCGTTCACAAAGAGCGTGGCCTCGCCTCCAAGGTCCAGCTCCATGGCAACCGTTTTGTTGGCTGCCGCTTCCGGCAAGGTGATATCGGCGCGGCACCACATATATTCCCAAGTGTGCCCCCAGGCCGTTCCTTCCTCCATCGGGCAAAACGGTCCCTGCGCGGCCTGGCCGGGCGTAAGATGCCGTATGGTGGTAAAACCGTCAAATTGGATGCTTTCAAGCGGACGGTAAAAATCGCTGGCCAAGACACGCTGCCAATGGGCCAGCCGATCCCTGTATTCGGAATGAAGCAAAGACATGGCGTATTCCCCCTTAAGATATGTGTGATACGGAAAGGCCTTCCGACACTGGAAAGCAGATTTCTGATATGATACAATTTACATATTAAATTCAATAAAACCTCTCCGGGCATAGCATACAGGAGATTATAGGGATACACAATTCACAAATTCGTAAATTGTTGACAAAATTTCGACTTTGTCTTTCGGAGGCATGCTTTTGGGCAGCAGGATGCGAAAAGGCTCGAAAAAATGAACAGAAAACCGAAAATCTGAATTGACATTGATATACCCGCTTATTTATCCTAATATAAAAAGGAAGAAGTTTATGCAAAAATTGATTCGGTTCTGGCAGAATCTGCGCTTACGCGCAAAGTTTTTGCTGATTCTGCTGGTTGGCATTGTGCCGGTCGGCATTGTCGCCATCGTGACCCTCTATATCCCGCTTCGAGCCTACGACAGACAGCTCTACAAAAGCAGCGCTCAGATGATTTCCCTGTTCGCAGAGCAGATTCAGGACGAACTGATGAACTTTGAGGATATCAGCTACCGCATCCTGACAGATACAGCCCTTCAGGAAAACCTGTCCATCATGAAGGAGGCAGCCCCCGGCACACTGACGTGGATCAACGCTCAGACAAAGGTCGCAAACCGGGTAGCCTATTACAGCCTGTGGTTTTCGAACGCCGTCAGCTTTCAGCTAAAAACCAGCAGGGGCAATTCTTACAATCACTTTTTTGAAGTATCTGCGGGCAGCGACGAATTGACAGAAGAACGGATCACCGCCGCTGTCAACCATCGGGGGCGTTTTGTCTGGCTTACGGAAGAGGGGGCGCAAACCCGTCTGTTTCTTGTACGGGAAATTCGTGAAATGCAGGATATGGACCTGGACACCCTGGGCTGCCTGCTGATCGAAGTGGATTTCCCTGCACTGGTGGAGCAATACAACCACAGCATGGCACAGATGGGCGTGATGCCGCGGTGCGCTGTTTATAACGACGGGCTTTGTCTGTACGCCAGCGACGCGGCCATCCAGACTCTCGGTGTGGGCGAAGACGGATACACCTATATGAAGCTGGACGGCCAACCGATGCTCTGTGTCCGTTACACGTCCAGCAATGGGATGAAGTATGTGACATTAGTAGATTACAGCGGCATCCGGGCCACCACGCTGGTAGCGGTCAGCGTTACCATTCTTTGCATTCTTGCCGCAGTACTTTTAACATTGGCCGTCAGCACCGGGTTGATCGATAACATTCTGAACGATCTGCAGTTCCTTTTGCAGAAATTTGACGCCTTTGCCATCAGCGGAGAGCCAATCACCACCCATAACAGCCCATATCAGGGGCGGCTGGACGAGATTGGCGACCTGCACCGCGGTTTTGATTGGATGACCCGCGTATGGACTCGAGTCAACCATGAAAAAGAAGAACAGCGTCATCTTTTGCAGGAAAAGCAGATCCAACAGCTGCGTGCCCAAATCCGGCCGCATTTTTTATATAACACTTTGGAATCCATCTACTGCCTGGCCCAGAATCTGGAGGACCAGCGCATCGCAGTGATGACCAACGCTTTGGGCAAGCTGCTGCGTTCCTCCCTGAATGACAAGCGGGATGTAATTACCGTATCCGAGGACTTACAGGTCACGCGCGATTACCTGAGTATCCAGCAAATCCGCTATGGCGAACGGCTGCAGGTGGAGTATGATTTTCCGCAGGATATCCTAACCTGCCGGATTCCGGCCATGACCATCCAGCCGCTGGTGGAAAACGCCATTCACCATGCTGCCGAAAAAATGCTGGACGTCTGCGTCATTCGTGTCAGCGGTGCTGCAACGGCGGATGGTGTGGATATTATCGTGCAGGACAACGGCCCTGGTACAGACGAAGACATTCTTAACAAACTGGAAAGCGGCGAGGTGCAGCCGGAGGGGCTGGGCATTGGAATGCGCAACATCCACAAGCGCGTACAGCACGCCTTTTCCGAGCAGTATGGGCTGCGTGTCTGCAGTGAGGAGGGCCAAACACAAATTACCGTTCATTTGCCGGATACCCGGCCCGAGCCGCATAACAAAGCATGAAATAGAGAAATGAGGATACCGTGTATAAACTGCTATTGGTAGATGACGAGCCTATCATCCGTGAAGGACTGGAACGGATTATTGATTGGGAAAAGCTGGATCTTAAGCTGACGGCCTCCTGTCCCAATGCAATTGCAGCACTGGACAGCATGACCGACGATATGCCGGATATTCTTCTGACCGATATCCGGCTGCCGTGCATGACCGGGCTGGAATTGGTTCAGCGTGCGGTGACGCTGCACCCCATGCTTCAAACGCTGATCCTCTCTGGCCATGATACCTTTCAGTATGCACAGCAGGCGCTGAAATACGGCGTTATCGAATATCTGCTTAAACCCTGCTCTCAGAAAGAGATGGAGGAAGCGTTGCTGCGCGCCTGCCAAGCCGTCGACCGGCAGCGGAAAAAGGTGCTTTATCTGTATGAAGAGCGGCGTCAGCGCATCAAATCGCTGGTAGACAGCTTCAATGCCTTGCGGGAGAGCGAGGCGGATGCTGAACAGCTGGAAAAGCAGGTCGGAGAGCTTGTCAAAACAGTGGAGGATCCCAGCCTGCTGCAGGAAACGCTGGTTGCCGTAGTGATCGGCTGCATGGGCGCGGGCCAGGCTGAATGGGGCATGAACATTATTACCGACGCCCTGCATGACCGAAGGTCTCTGGAGGAACTCATCAGCCGTACTTTGCTGCGGTTGCGCAGGGAAGGGGGCGCCGCTCGCAGCAACGATTTCGTGCACCAGATAATCTCCTATACGAGTGTCCATTATGCCGACGAGTCGCTTTCCTTACAATATCTGGCGGACAAAGTCGTGTATATGAACGCGGACTACATCGGCCGTGAATTTACCCGTGCCGTGGGGCAGAAGTTCAGCAGCTATTTGTTGGGCATACGCATGGAGCATGCCAAATCGCTGATGCGCGCAGATCGCTCGCTTCACAGCTATGAGATTGCTGAGAAAGTTGGTTTGGGCGATAACCCCCACTATTTCAGCCAGCTGTTCCGTAAATATACCGGTACAACGCCTAAAGACTACCGCCGTTTTCTGGATGAACAGCCGGGCAGGCCGGAGTAAGGGGTAACCGCGCCTTTCCAAAAAAGCATATCAGGATCCGTTCAGGCGGGGCCAAAGTATGGCGCGCTCTTTCTTTGGCCTTTTGGGGGCGCCGGGCAAAAAGGCAAGACAAAAACCCGAAAAAACGTACAAAAAAATCAGAAATATGAATTAAGTTTTAGGGAAATCACCGCTATAATATGGATATCGCGAATAGAGATGAGCCAAACGCATCTTCCGCGAGCGGGCTGTGTTTCCGCTCATCCCTATATCACAAATCATACGGAGGTGCTCTCTAAAGTGAAGAAGAAAATAATCGCTACCCTGTGCGCCGCGTTGATGCTTTCCGGCGTCATTACCGGCTGCAGCGGTTCTGCCTCCAGCGGCTCACAGGCCGCTGCCAGTACCGGCACCAGCGCCAACACCGCATCCGGCGCCGAAGGCAAGACCACCCTGAACGTTCTGTGGTGGGGTTCTCAGACGCGCCATGAAATGACGACTGAGATGCTGGAAAAATTTGAGGAGCTGAATCCCGACATCGACGTGGTCATGGACTACTCCGACTGGGACGGCTACTGGACCAAGCTTCCCGCTCAGGTTGCAGGCGGTCAGACGCCCGACGTGTTCCAGATGGACTACGCCAAGCTGGCGGAATATGTAGAAAACGGCGTTACCGCCGATTTGAGCAGCTATATTGCCGACGGCAGCCTGGATATGAGCAACGTAGAGCAGAATATTCTGGACTCCGGCACAGTGGACGGCAAAGTCTACGCGATCTCTACTGGTACGAATGCGCCTGTTATGCTGTATCGCAAGGACATTTTGGATGAGTTGGGCTTGAGCTTGCCGATGAATCCCACAATGTCCGAGTATATCGAGGTTTCCAAGAAAGTCTACGAGGCCACCGGCCTGCGCGACACGTTCGTGACGAGCTGCTCTGCCGATAACCTGCGCTTTATCGTGCGCAACTATGGCCTGAACCTTTACAACGAAGATGCCTCCGCGCTGGGCTTTGACGATCCAAAGTATGTCGTGGATATGTGGGAGCTGGCCGTACAGTCTCAAGAAGAAGGCTGGGGCTTGATGATCGGCGAAGAGACTGCTACCACCGCCTTTGATTCCATGGTATCGGATTCCTGGAGCCGCTATCAGAACTCCAACGAGCTGCAGGCGTACCGCGATGCCACAGGTAAGGATATCAGCATGGTCATGATTCCCAACCGCGACGACGCCACCGCTTCTGCTACTTACCTTAAACCCGCCATGTTCTGGTGCGTGGGCGCCGACAGCGACGTGAAAGATGCCGCGATCCGCTTTATCAACTTCTTTGCCAACAATGAAGCCTGCTACGACATTGTCGGCATCGAGCGCGCGGTTCCCATTTCCTCCAAGATGCGCGAATATGTTGCTCCTACGCTGGATGACGTCAGCGAGGAAGTTGTTGAGTTCATCGACTATGTCAGCCAGCCGGAGATGGCTTCCCCGCTGATGAATCCCGATCCTGCGGCGCACAGCAAAGTCTCCGATCTACTGACTCAGTACTCCGATCAGGTCCGCTACGGCGAGATCACCGATCTGGAAACGGCTGCCCAGCAGTTCATGGATGAAGCAAACGCGATTCTGGCTGCGGAATAAACGGCCTTTACAAGGCCAAAGGCGTCTGAGCCGCATCATCCGGGTCCGGCGTTCTCCATAAGGCCGGACCGGTATACAAAGATACGATGCTCTATCGCGCCGAAGGGAGCTCCTTCGGCGCGTTTCTTAAAGTTTCCCCAAAATCTGTGAAAGGAGCCGTTGTCATGACGAAAAACACCGGTCTCAAACACAAATGCGGCACTTTGCTGGATCGGGACAATGTGGCGGGGTACGTGTTTATCCTTCCTTTTATCATCGGTCTCGTCGTATTTACCGCCATTCCGTTCTTTACCTCGCTGTATCTGGCATTTACGAAGTACAACGTCTTGTCCGACCCCAAATGGGTGGGACTTGCAAACTTCAAAGAGATGTTTTTTGAGGACGAGCTGTTCTGGACCTCTTTTAAGGTAACCTTCAAGTTTGCCCTCATCCAAGTACCTGTCAAACTGACGGTTGCCCTGCTTGTAGCCATGGTCCTGGCCCGTGCGACCCGCGTGACCAGTTTCTACCGCGCGGCGTTCTATATCCCCTCGCTGATGGGCGGCAGCGTTGCCATCGCTCTGCTGTGGAAGCAGCTGTTTTCACCCAAGGGTGTCATCAATCAAATTTTGGGTTTCTTCGGCCTTCCGGATGATACGGCATGGCTTGGCAATCCCAAAACCGCGCTGGGAACGCTCATTGCGCTGGGCGTCTGGCAGTTCGGTTCTTCGATGCTGATTTTTCTGGCGGCCATTAAAAACATCCCGTCAAGCTATTATGAAGCCGCCATCGTGGACGGCGCCGGCCCTGTGCGCCGATTCTTTTCCATTACGCTTCCTCTGCTGACCCCCATTATCTTCTTCAACCTCATCAACCAGGTGATCGGCGCTTTCCAGGCGTTCAACTCCAGCTACCTGATCACCAAGGGCAAACCGCTGAACACCACGCTGTATTATGGAGTTCATCTGTACAACAAAGCCTTTAATCAGTTCGAGATGGGCTACGGAAGCGCCATGGCTTGGTTCATGCTGCTGATCATCGCTTTCTTTACGGCTCTGATTTTCCGCTCCTCCAGCGCCTGGGTTTATTATGAATCGGAAGGAAGGTAAAACAGAGATGATCAAATCTATCACACATAGCTTTTCCGCACAGCGCAAGATCGGCACCTTTTTTTACCACGCTCTGATGATCGTCGTCAGCTTCCTGATGCTGTACCCGGTTCTGTGGCTGGTGGCCTCTTCTTTTAAACCCAACGGTGACATTTTTTCCACCGCTACGTCATTGTTCCCCGAAAACTTTACACTGGAGCATTATATCAACGGCTGGAAAGGCTTCGGAGGTTATACGTTCACAACTTTTTTCTCAAATTCACTTTTGGTAGCGCTTCTGTCTGCCGTGGGCATGATGGCCTCCTCCGCGCTTGTCGCTTTCGGCCTTGCGCGTATCAAATTCAAGGGCCGCAATATCTGGTTCGTGCTGATGGTCGTCACCATGATGCTGCCCGGCCAGGTTATGATGATCCCGCGCTTTGTGCTGTTCAACAGCATGGGCTGGGTGGGTACCTATCTTCCCATGATCGTTCCCTCCTTCTTTGCCAGCGGGTTCAATATCTTCCTCATCATGCAGTTCATTCGCGGCATTCCCCGTGATATGGACGAAGCGGCCAAAATCGACGGATGCAGCTGGTACGGTGTATTTTTCCGTATCATTGTCCCCATGATCGTGCCTTCGCTGGTAACGGTTGCCGTGCTGACCTTCATGTCCAGCTGGGAGGATTTCATGGGCGCTCTGCTTTACCTGAACAAACCGGAAACCTACACCGTCGCATATGCGCTGAAGATGTTCAACGACAGCTCCATGTCGGATTACGGCGCTACCTTTGCCATGTCCGCAGCATCGCTGGTGCCGATACTGGTCCTCTTCTTCTTCTTCCAGAAAAATCTGGTGGAAGGCATCTCCATCCAAGGCCTGAAAGGCTGATTCTCATCAACGATAGACAAGGAGGCACATTTTATGCCTTGTATTGACCGGCTCCCTGCAATCCCTCTGCTGGCGTCCGACCCATACCTTTCCATTTGGATGCCCGCAGACACCATGACCCAAACAGACGCCTGCCACTGGAGCGGCCCCGCAAAGCCGATTCGCGGCGTGCTGACCGTAGACGGCGCGGCCTGCCGCTTTCTCGGTGCGGGCCCCGAGCCCGAGGCCGACCTGACTGAGTTAAAGGTGACAGCCACCCGTACCTGTTTTACCAGTGAATTTGCCGGCGTGCGGCTTGAGACCTGTTTTGCTTCGCCGGCTCTTCCGCAGGATCTGGATCTGCTCAGCATGCCCGTCACCCTGGTGACGCTGTCCGCAGTTTCTCTGGATGGCGCAGAGCATGACGTTCGTGTGAAACTGCATCTGTCCGACCGGCTGTGCTATGATGGAGATATCCGCCCCGCCATGTCCGGCGCGTCTTTTGTTCTCAACGGCAAAAGTACCGCCTGGTGCGGGCAGACTACCCAGAAGCCGCTGAGCCACTCCGCCGACCATTCGACCATCGACTGGGGCTATCTGTACCTGAGCGCCGACGGCGAGACCACGCTTGTGGGCGACGGCCTGCAGACCTGCTGTTCTCTCTCAGCGGGCGGCCCTGCCGCGCAGCTCATCATCGCCTACGATGACATCGCCTCTATCAACTATTTCGGCGATCTGTGCAAGCCCTGGTACCGCCGGGATGGCCGGCAGATCACCGATGCGATCCGTTGTGTGCAGGAACATTTTGACACGATCCTGAACGACTGCGCCCGGCTGGACGCGCGGCTGGCGGAGGATGCCCGCAACGCGGCGGGCGAGGACTACGAGCGGCTCGTCAACGCTGCGTGGCGCCACACCTTTGCCGCCCACAAGCTGATTGCCACGCCGGCGGGCGAGATGGCGTTTCTCTCCAAGGAGAACGACTCCAACGGCTGCATCGGCACCGTGGATGTGAGCTATCCTTCCATCCCGATTTTTCTGAAGTATTGCCCGGAGCTGGTCAACGCTCTGTGCCGGCCCGTGTTGGAATTTGCCTCTATGCCGGTGTGGACTGAGGATTTTGCCCCCCACGATGTGGGCCGCTATCCTCTGGCCACCGGCCAGGTCTATGCCGCCCGCAGGCACGTCGGTCAGGGGGAGTGCTATCCGCCCTACTACCTTTATCCCGCCGGGACCGATGTGTGGGACGTCCGCTATCAGATGCCGGTGGAAGAATGCGGCAATATGCTCATCATGCTGGAGGCAGGCCGCGCCTTTGGCGCAGACCCCGCGCTGGCCAAGCAGTATCGCTCCCTGCTGGACACCTGGGTGCAGTACCTTGTAAAATACGGGGAGGACCCCGACGAACAGCTTTGCACCGATGACTTTGCCGGGCATCTGGCCCACAACGTGAACCTGGCCGCCAAGGCCATCATCGGCGTGGCCTGCTATGCCCGCCTGACCGGCGAGGAGTCCTATGCGAAACAGGCTAAGACCATGGCGGAGCATCTGCTGGAGAAAATCGGCGACAAGGGCAATACGCCTCTGACGCTGGACGGCCAGGGCTGGAGCATGAAATACAACCTGCTGTGGGATAAGGTGCTGGGTCTCGGCCTAATGCCGGAGAGTTTTTACGCGGCGGAGACTGCCAGCTACCTGCCCCGCATCAACACCTACGGTCTGCCGCTGGATTCCCGCGCCGATTATACCAAGTCGGACTGGATCTGCTGGACGGCCCGCATGGCGGACGACGCGGCCGTTCGCACCGCATTGATCGCGCCCATTGCGAAGGAACTGCGGGAAACCACATCCCGCGTCCCATTCTCCGATTGGTACGACACCAAAACCGGACGCTATGTGGCCTTTATCGCCCGCAGCGTACAGGGCGGCATCTTTGCACTGATGCTGTGAAATCCATAAAAAGCAGCCGCCGCACAGAACAGCTGTTCTGTGCGGCGGCGTCTTAAACGTTTGAAGCCTTAAGGGCGGGGACAGAGAGGAAACAGCTCCCCCCTTCCCCGCAAAATGCAAAGGAGATGCTATAAAATGGAACTGCATCTGCCCCCGAAGCCCACACCCACAGTATTGCCGGGAGAATTTCGGTTTGCTGCGGCCGGATTGGCCCATGGACATATTTACGGCATGGTGAACGGCCTGCTGGACGCCGGAGCGGAGCTGGTGGGCGTGTGGGATGAGGACTTGAAGAAAGTTTCCGTATTCCAAAGCGCCTTTCCGCAGGCTCATGCTGCATCCTGTCTGAATGAGCTGCTGGATGCCCCCGACATTTCCCTGATCGTCAGCGCCGCGGTTCCCAGCGAACGTTGTCCGCTGGGGCTTCGCGTCATGGCGGCAGGCAAGGACTACTTTGTTGACAAAGCCCCCATGACCACGCCGGACCAGCTGGCCGCAGCCCGGCGTGCCGTGGTGGGAACCGGCCGGAAATATATGGTCTATTATTCCGAACGACTGCACAACGAGGCTGCAACGCTTGCCGATGAGCTGATTCGCCGGGGCGAGATTGGACGTGTTCTGCATATGGAGGGCTTCGGCCCCCACCGGCTGGGAAACGCCCGGCCGGATTGGTTCTACCAAAAGGCCTGTTGTGGAGGCATTCTTTGTGATATCGGAAGCCACCAGTTGGAACAGTTCCTCTATTTTACCGGAGCGGAAGATGCTGATATCACCTTTGCCCGCAAAGCCAACTACGCCCATCCCGGCCACCCGGAGTTCGAAGATTTCGGCGAATGTACAGCTGCCGCCTCCAACGGCGCTACCGGCTACTTCCGGGTAGACTGGTTCACACCGGACGGTTTGCGCAATTGGGGAGATGGACGCACCTTCATCTTGGGCACTGACGGTTATATTGAGCTGCGCAAATATATTGATCTGGCCGCTGACAAAAAGCAGGAAAACATGGTTTATTGGGCCAACCGGAAGGGAGAATTTCGGTTTGATGCCACCGGACAGGTGGGGTTTCCCTTTTTCACCCGGTTGATCCGGGACTGTATCGACAGGACCGAGACTGCCATGACACAGAAGCATGCTTTTAAGGCCGCCGAACTTTGCCTAAAGGCACAGGCTCTGGCTGACGAAGAAATATAAGGCAATACCGCACAATTCTAAGTGTCGAATCGCGCCGGCAGATTTTTGTGACAGCTGCCGGAAAATCTGCAAGCGAGACGACCCTTAAGGCATCAGCCGTGAATTGTGCGGTGTTGCCATAATGCAAAAGCAAGGGCCGCCCTTCTAATTCCAGAAAGGCGGCCCGTTTTTTATTGCGGATATCCCTCTTGCCTCCGCGGACAGGGGACAGCTCACGAAGCTGAAAAAGAGCCGCATGCGGTTTCCCGTATTTTACTCGGTTTCAACAATCAGCTTTCCGTCCGACGTGAAATGCGCGGGAGAGATAAAGGCGATACGGTCCCGGCCGGTTGCCCTGGTCCGTCCGTGATAGCAAATCATCAGGGCACCATCCGTAGTGCGGAACATACAGCTGTGTCCGGTGCCCGTAACGTGACGGCTCCGTTCCAGAATAGGGTTTTCTTCCGCTTTGGCATACGGGCCTAATGGGTGCGCTGAAGTAGCATAGCCCACTGCATAATCCGGCCCTGCAAAAAAATTGCCGGAATAGGTCATGTAGTACCGGCCTTCATGCCTCATCAGATAAGAACCCTCATTCCAGCGCCGGCCGGTAGCCGCCGCGCTGCGTCCCTCCCATTCCTGCTCGGGGCGCAGCAGCAAAACAGGCTCTCCCTTCACGCCGGAAAAATCCGGAGCCAGCTCAACACCATAGATCCAACTCTCCTCCAGGCCGTCGACCTTGTGCTCGTAGCAGCAGCGGGAGTAATACAAATAATATCGCCCATCTTCGGCGAATACGTTCGCGTCAATGATAGGGTAGCAGGGGTCAAAAATCGGATGGTCGGAAATATCCGTAAAGGGGCCGGACGGGGTGCTGGCCCGCGCCACGCCGATGCGGAAGTTTTCCAAAGCGCCGGTGGGGTTTACTTTCCAGTCTGCGCTGTAAAACAGATAGTATATGCCGTCGATCTCATAGCATTCCGGTGCCCAGAAGCATCCCACGCCCCAGCGGGAGGTTTCTTTGCCCAGAGCGGTGCCGCAACGCTCCCAGAGCTGCAGATCTTCGGAAGTGTAGATAGGAAAACCGCTGCCGTCTTCGCTCGTACAGTAGAGGTAATAGCGCCCATCCGCAGCGCACAGAATGAATGGGTCGGCGGCCGGGAACGGCAGTCGAATTGTTTTTTGCATATCGGATTCTCCTCGTTGCCCTAAAAAATCATTTCCAATGTTCCCATGCCTTCGGCGGCCCTGCCCATCATAACGCCGCTGCTGTCTTTCCGGCGGAAGATGGCTCACTGTTTGCTCTGCAGGCTCTGGCAGCATCTTCTGTCGATAAAAAACGGCTCTGTTTGTCGGCCCAAATAGGAGCGCTGGATATGGAATTCCATGTCCGGAAAGATCATGAGCTATTTTTCCGATTTTGATTGTATCATGTAGAACACCGCCAAAACAATTCAAAAAACCTATATAGAAAAATTGTCTTTTCCATGCTTCGACTCAGCCTTATTCGAAAAGTGCCAACATACCCGATCTGTGGGGCCTTTTCCGCCATGCTTTGCTGATTTTCATAACCTATGTTCAATATTCCTGCGCCAAATCTTTGTTTTGCGCAAAACTCCCTTGCTGTTTCGCATGCCGTTAATTTTCCCTGGCTTAAACAGACTCTTGATTTCGAAAATAGCCGCAAATTGTTTTCAGGCCATTTGGGCCACACTCCCGGCTGTGGCTGGCGCGATAAATTTTATTGCGGAGCAATAAAAAATTCAGAATGGGTTGCCCCCGGTTTATGAGAATCTATTCGGTACTCCCCAACATCTTTGGCGGCCAATCAGTCGATCAGTTTAGCCTGACAGCAACCGCCGTGCATCCGTTCGCTTCGCGTCCCGCAGCTGCACTTTCCCTCATTTTTCAAGCGCAAAAATCCATTCGTCTCTTTGCTTGCAAGACAACAATGCAGACAGAGCGTTTGATGGCGCTTTCCTCTCCGGCTATTCCGTATCGGTTCGCCGCAACTTCGCTATAGCTCAAAAAACAGCCTTACCCGATCCCCCTTACAGGTGCGGGCCGGGTTTTGATAATTATTCAGCGTTTTTTCCGTTCCGCCCGCACACACTGAAATATAGCTTCGCACCGGGCAGGAAAAACAGACAGACCAATAGTCCCAGCTGTGCTGCCTGCCCTGCCAGAAACAGCGCCGCATAGGCTGCCGGGCCTCCTCCGTAAGAAAAATATTCCAGCAGCGCGGGCACCGTCTGCACAGCCGACACCGCCATGGCGAGCATGGCAAGCCCCGCAAGCGCACGCATGCCGGAAAGAATAAACGCGGCTACCAGAACACTGACGGCGAGCCCCACCGCTCCGCTGATCCAAAAATCCGCGTTCTGCGGGCCTGCCAGCAGCGCCGCGGGCATCAGCAGCGCGCGCACCGCCAGCCACGCGCCCAGCAGTACAAGCACCTGGCGTTTTGCCATTGCAAGCGCCGGGTCGCGGCGCGCCGGCCGCGGCAGGGCCGCGGCCTCCTCCCGTTCTGCATCAAAGGCCTGTCTGGGTTTCATTTTCTTTCGCTCCCCCCGGTATTTGCTTGTCGCACTTTACCGGCGCGGCCGCACAGGCCGCACCTTGCCCGTTATTGTCCCGGCTCGATCTCTCCCGCCTTCTGCAGCGTCCATTTTGCGACACCCGGGCCCACAAGCTCATAGATCAGCGTACCGCACAGCACCACGGCGCGCACGACCTCGGCATATTGCGGTACGACCTGCTGCGCCACCACGGTAAGGCCAATGGCAACGCCCGCCTGCGGTATGAGCGCCGGGCCAAGCCAGCGGCGCACATTGTGGTCCGCCTTCATAACGGTGGCGCCAAACCATGCGCCCGCCATTTTTCCCATCACGCGCAGCACCACATAGATCACGCCCACAACGCCGATGGACGGCAATATCGCCAAATTCAGCCCCGCGCCGGAAAGCACAAAAAACATCATAAAAACAGGCGGCGTCACATGATCGCATAAGGACATGACCTCGCTCGAGTTTTTGCACAAATTGGCGAACACTGCCCCCATGGCCATGGTCGTCAGCAGCGCCGAGATATTCAGCGCGTTGGCCACAGCGCTCGTCACCAGCACAAAAGCGATGGCCAGCACCATGCGGTTTGACTGCACCTTAAAGAACCGAAGCATCACAGTGAACAGCACGCCCAGCAGCGCGCCGCCCAGCAGCGCCTCGGCAATCTCCAGCACGGGCTTCAAGATGCTCAGCACCAGCGAAACGTCCGCCGTGCTGGTCAGCGTCTGCGCCACGGCCACAGCAATGCCGAATGCAATGAGCGCCGTAGCGTCGTCGATGGCGACAACACTGAGCAGCGTTTCGGTAACGGGCCCTTTGGCCCTGTACTGCTTGATGACCATAATGGTGGCTGCAGGCGCGGTAGCCGCCGCAATAGCGCCCAACACCAATGAAAACGGCAGCGTCTGCCCGCTGAGAACCAGCCCCAGCGTCACGAACAAAACAGCCACAAAGCTCTCAAATATGGCAATGACGATAGGCGTCATGCCCACACGCTTGAAATAGCTGAGCTTGAACTCACTGCCGATGGAAAATGCGATAAAGCCCAGCGCCACGTCCGATACGAGCGAAAGCCCGGCCACCGCGTCCGCCGAAAGCAGGCCCAGCACTGACGGCCCTATGATGAGCCCGCCGATGAGATAGCCCGTCACGTCCGGCAGTTTGAAATAGCGAATAATCTTTGCGAAGATCAAGCCGCAGAACAGCAGGATCGCAAAGTTAAAAAGCGTACCCAATTCCATTGTCTCTCACACCATAACGTCCGCAGGGGCTGCCCTTACTGGATGCCTTTCACAAAATCCACCGGCAGCGTAAACGCGATGCCGCTGTTGGGGGTATTGAAGCTGCCCGCCACCTCTTCCACGGCGGCAACGGCACGCTCCACATCCTCGTCTTTCAACACCATAAATACCGTCCGGTTCTCCTCACGGTCCGGCTCCATCATGGCCCGCAGCGAACCCAGAAACGAACCGTCGCAGTATTTGTCCAACGTCATGGCCATGCCCCGGCTGGAGAGCACGGTCGCTCCGCGCAGGCCTGCATGCTCCAGCTTATTCAGTGCAGGCTCCAGCTTTTCTACCCGGTTCAGCACAAAAATCAGCATTTTCATATTCCCGGTCTGACCCCTTCCGATTCTTTATCCCTGTTTCCATTTATCAGTATAGCACTCTGCCGCACAAAAAAAAAGGGCTGCGGCGCGTACAGGCGCAAAAACAGCGCGCCGCAAGTCAAATTTGTGTATGCGGCGCGCCTGTTTTTTGATGTCGTGTCCTATTTGATATAAATGTGGCGCGGCAGGCCGTCCACATAAATAGGGGTAAGCTCCGCCTGAATGAGCGGCCGCATATATGCCAGAAATTCCTGTGTCACACCTACGCCGTCCGGTGTGATCCACTCGCCCGGAACCTTTTTTTCAAAATTCGCGATGGTATGGATATCGTGCAGCTCGGTGGTGCACTGGTACGGGTCGTTGGAAAGGCGGCGCAGGCCCACCATCTCGCCGCTGTGCCCCTCGAAAGCAGCCTTGGCCGCCGCGCCGCCCACCTGGAACGCCTCGGTGATGTCCACACGGCTGGCCATGTGGCTGCTGCACCGCTGCAGGGTGGAAAGCTCGATGGCGCGTGCCTTGCAGCCCAGCTCCCGCACGGCTTTGTTCGCCAGAAAGCGCGCCGCGCCCGTCAGCGTTTTGTGCCCGAACGCATCCACCGGGCCAAGCTCTTCCGTCAGCTCGCATACATAACGGCCGTCGTGTACGCGCACGCCCTCAGACACCGCGATGACCACGCCTGCCTTGGCGCGCTGCAGGACGTCCAGCCGCTCGATGAAATGGTCGATGTCAAAGGCCACCTCCGGCAGGCAGATCATATCCACGCCTTCGCAGTCCTCCGCTTTGGCCAATGCCGCCGCACCCGTCAGCCAGCCCGCATTACGCCCCATCACCTCAACAATCGTGACGTTGCGCGTGCCGTATACCAGGCTGTCGCGGGTGATCTCCTTCATAATAGCGCCGATGTACTTGGCCGCGGAGCCGTAGCCCGGCGTGTGGTCGGTGTTCATCAAGTCGTTGTCGATGGTCTTGGGCACGCCCATGAACTTGATGTCGCTGCCTGTCATGCAGGCATAGTCCGAAAGCTTGGAGATGGTGTCCATGCTGTCATTGCCGCCAATATAGAAAAAGTAGCCCACATCCAGCTTTTTCAAAATACCAAACAGCTTTTCATACAAAGCCGGGTCCTCTGCCGGGACGGGCAGCTTGTACCGGCACGAGCCCAGGTATGAGGCGGGCGTGCGCTTGAGGATCTCAATGTCCAGATTATCCCGCAGCGTGTCCGAAAGGTCCACCACCTGTTCTTCCAGCAGGCCCTTCACACCGTACCGCATGCCGTAAACATGCTGTGCACCGCGGCTTTTCGCCGCCTGGAACACACCCACCAAACTTGAATTGATAACCGCGGTGGGGCCGCCGCTCTGCCCGACGATCGCATTTCTACCCATTTTTTCCACTCCTTTGCGTTCCGCGCCCGGCCGGCATTTTCCGGCAAAGCGCGCCCTTGTCGCGGACGCACGGCACGCCCGCCCTGTTTTTTTACGTGTTCCAGTATAGCATGTTTTTCTCCCTGCCGCGAGTGCGCACGCCAAAAAATACACGCTTGTTACAAATTTGATAACGATTTGACATCGTTCCGACGCAATATCTGCGGCTTGTACGCCGTATATAGAGTAGCAGAACCTGACACAGAAAGGAAGGGAACTCGATGAAAAAGACGTTGTTCAGTATTCTTTTTTCACTGGCGCTCGCCGCCTCTCTGGCGGGATGCGGAGGCGCGGCCAGCAGCACGGCCGCGGCCCGTGCTTCTTATTCCTCGATGGACAGCGCGCCCCAGGCATATGCCGCGGATGCAGGCGGAACCGCCGCCGAAGCGGCCGGGACCTCGGACCTGTCCGACGCCGTGCAGAACAGCGCGGATCTGCTGCCCCAGGACGGGCGGAAGATCATCCTGAACGCCACGCTCTCCATCGAAGCGCTGGACTTCAACGCCACCTGTACGGCGCTGGCGCGGGCCGCCCAGTCCTGCGGCGGATATGTCTCCTCCACCAGCATCGATACGCCCGCTTACGAGGGTGCATACCGCACCGCATATTATCAGTTCCGCATCCCGGCAGAGCAATACAGCGTCTTTCTGGAGGGCGCCGGCAGCGCCGGCAACCTGGTGAGCAAGCAGGAATCCACCCAGGATGTGACCAGCGCTTATGTGGATGTGGAGGCCCGCCTGAAAAGCCTGAAGCTGCAGGAGGAGCGCCTGTACGCGATGATGGAGCAGGCCGGTGATCTGGAAACGCTGCTCGCCATCCAGAACCAGCTCACAGAAGTGCAGTACCAGATCGAGAGCTATACCGCCCAGCAGCGCACCTATGACGATCTGATCTCCTATTCTACCGTAGATGTAACGGTAGAGGAGGTAAAGCAGATCACCGAAAAAACCGAGACGTTCGGCGACCGCGTATCCGACGCCTTCCGCCGCAGCTGGCGCGACTTCGGCTACGGTGCACAGGACTTTGCCGTGGGCTTTGTCGCTGCGCTGCCCACGCTGCTGGTGTTGGCCGTACTGGCCGCAGTGGCCGTGACGGCCGCACGCGCGGCCGTCCGCCTTCATAAAAAAAGGCTGGCCGGCCGCCCGGCTCCTGCACCCCGCACGCCCGCCGACTATACGCCGCAGAACGGCAATGAGGCTGAAACAGGCAAAGACGCTCCGCCGTCCACACCGCCCAAATACAAATAAACGTACAAAAGTACACCGGGAGGGCAGTTCCATGAAACGCACGACATTCGCTGCAGCTTGTGTGCTTTGCCCTGCTTTGCTGCTGGCTGCATGCGCGCCGCAAGGCGCGGCTTCCGCCTCCGCATTCGGCGACAGGCCTCCCATGGACGAAAGCATTTCCGCCTCCAGCGCCGACGCTCTGCCTGCGGAAGACGGGTCGATCCTGCTGGCGGAGGGCGCCGTGACGCTGATGCTGTCCGCCGAAAACCTTCCGCCGCCTGGGGAAGCTTCTTCCGATGCGTCCGGCCTTGCGGAAAGAGACAGCTCTATCTCCTACACCATCACCAACACCAGCGGGCTGGAGCTGGGCGTCATACTCATTCCCCGCCTGGAACGCCGGACGGATGGCGGTTGGGAGGCTGTCCCCTGCGATGCCGTCTTCTGCGGAACAGCCGATCCGCTCGAAACAGAACGTTCCGGCCGCTTTCCGTTGGAGTGGTACCCGGCGCTTACTCCCGGCACATACCGCCTGGGTCTCCAGCTGGAGGATTATGGCCGGGGCTGCCTGCCGGAGGACGCTTGGGTGACCGCCTGCTTCACCCTCACGGAAAATACTGTCGAGCCTTCGCAGATGTGCGCATATCCACGGACTTCGGGGGAATCCTAACTGTGGAGGCGAAATATTACTATGAGTATATTAAGCAGTTTATATCACGGAGAAGTCCACAACAAACCCAACGATGTGCACAACACTCCCGAAAAAAGCACGGGGCATACAGACGGCAGCGCTGTGCTGCCCGCTCACGCCCAGCGGCGCATGCAAGCGCTGCGGGACGGCAACCTTCGTCCGCCGCTGTACTACACGCAGCAGGAGCAGACGCCCTGCGCCAACGGCGTGTGGGAATCTCCGCACACGGTGGCCAGCAAGCTGGAAAGCAAGGAAGAATTCCCCCAGGGATAATGCAAAAAGGCTCCGTTTGGAGCCCTCTCCGTAAAGAAGTAATCAATCCCACATCTGCAGAGATGACGAGCATCGGATTTTGTCCCTAAAAATTCACAGAAAAGCACCATCTAAAGTAAATTCTTTAGATGGTGCTTTTTGCGCCCGCGCAAGGAGGACAGTTATAAACTGAAATACACTTTTTATATCTGATTTATGATAAAATCTACATTTTCTTCAACGGGTTTTGTTCCGTCAATTCTTAGGATAGGACAACTTAATAGCCGTATCCATTCCTCAACCGTACTCTCTGGTCTGGATGTAACAAACTCAAAAAACTTTTCTTCCTGTTCATGCAAATCTCCACCTGGCAGCATTCTATTGCCAAACTTCTGAAAGGAGCGCTTTTTAACCCGTTGCACCCGAATGTCCTTTGGAGTATCAATTAATACAGCATACTGAAAAAGGGATAAATCGCTTCTCCATAATCTCCTTTTACAGCAGCAAAAACAAAATTTTCATGTACCTTAATCGCATGGAAAAGCATTTTTTCAGCCTTCTCACGCGTGCGTGGAGAAGCATAGATATAATTTGGGTCTGTCTTAGGGAAAAACAGATCTTCATTATCTATAAAATAAAAATCCAATTTCTCAGCAAGCGCTTTTCCCAATGTACTCTTTCCAGCACCGTTTAAGCCGCATATCACAATTCCTGTTCCCACAAAACTCACCGTTAACCCGATTTTCTGTTTCGCCCCAATTCTATGGCCCTTCATTTTCTGCCGTCGCTCCGTTTGGCTTACGGCCCGACGGCGTTATGCTTCGTTCCTGCACCAGGCGATAAGCGGGGCAAGCGCGGCCCTGTCTGTAAAGTCCACCGGCCTGTCATATGCGGCCAGCAGCCCTTTTTCTTCCGCACTGCGCTCGCTCTCCGGTTTTTTCAGCAGCATTTTTTTCAGCATTGCCATCATCGCCTTGTGTACAGGCCTCATATTCCGGTAATCCATCCCGCCGCGCAGATGGAAAAAGCAGATATTCTCCAGCATTTCCGGCGTAAAGGCCCGGGCCGCATCCTGCATGATCTTTTTCACATTTTCCGGGTCGCTCGGGTCCGACAGCCCCACTGTAAACATTGCCAGACGTTTCCCCTGCAATGCGCCATACAACTTTGCCATACGCGCAGCGCCGGCAATGCTCCCCGCATACAGGCCGCCGCCAAATATCACGCATTCATAGTTCTGCACAAGGCGCGCGTCCGCCTGCCTTTCCTCCGCAGCATCGGCATCCAGCGCCTGTGCCAGCCATTGAGCATACCGGCGTGTACTGCCATAATGGGAACGGTATACCACCAGCGTTTTCATTCCAACCCCTCCTCCACCGTTTGCATCTTCTCCAGGTTTTCCAGCATACGGGCCAGCACTCCGGCAGCCTGTTCAGCCTCGTCTGCACGGATGCCTGTATACAGCGCCCGCATGAATTCCTGCTGGCGTGCGCCGTATTTTTCCGGCAGCTCCGCGCACTTTGGGGTTCGGTGCACGCGGTTCTTGCGTGCGTCCCGCCCGTCCTGCGCCAGAGCCACATATCCCTTTTGCTGCAGCTTCAAAACCAGCTGCTTCACGTTTTGATGCGAACTTCCCACACCGCGCGCCAGCTCGCCCAGTGTTGGCGGAGCTGAAAAGGTCTCCAGCACCGCCAGCACAAACCACTGCTTTGTCGTGATCTCATCGTAAAACCGGTCCCCGGCGGCTTGCAGGCGGTTTCCCATTGCCAGCAGCGAGCCAAAAAGCACATAGGGTGCGGGATAATTTTTCAGCTCCATGCAAAGTCTCCTTCTGAATTTATATAACATATTACATTTTTATATAATATATTACACAAATAAAAAATTGTCAAGTTCCGCGCGATTTGTGCTATACTATGGACAGAGAGGTGATTTGTATGCCGTTCATTCTGACGGAAAACCGTATTGCATATGTGCAGGAGGGCCAGCTGCTGGCAGAGGCCACTTTTCCTGAATTCGCGCCGGGCGTTGTAAACATTGACCACACTTTCGTCGACGAAGCGCTGCGCGGGCAGGGTGTTGCCGCACAGATGATGGAACGCATCGCCCGCTCTTTGCGCGAAACGGGCCGCAAAGCCATCCCCACCTGCAGCTATGCAAAAAAATGGTTCGGCCAGCATCCGGAATATGCCGACGTGCTTCGCTGAACGCTCATACCCAAAACGCGCCTTCCCTGAAACGGACATCCGCTTTGGGGAAAGCGCGTTTTCTGTTTTATTTCTCCGGCAGCCGCTTCAGAGCGGCGCGAATATCCCGTTCCAGCAAAGAGGCCATGCTTTCGGAGTAACGGGAAAGGTCCGCGCACAGGAGCGCCTGTCTGGCTCGCGGAAAGCAGCCCGGGCAGGCTGCTGCAAACTGGGGCAGCCGTTAACTGAGGTAAGATAGCGTAACCATTTTTGCACGGTACGCTATCTGCCTCAGTTTTTTGCTTATACGGCATAGCTTTTCACATCAGCGCCGATTTGACGGAAATGTGAAATGCTTTCCGTGTGTGCCTCGCCTGTATCGACCTGCCCGACGAAGCTGTAATATATCTCAATCTTCCGTGTGTTCGTATCCCTGTCCAGTTCATAAACCAGGATACGGTCGATAAACTCATGGACGATCTCATAAGTCAATTCCTGCACTTCCGTATACTTGCGGACGATCTGTACGAAGCGCCCCACCTCATCCCGGCGTTCCGACACGGCATTGACCTCTTTTTCCAGCGCACGGATCTTCTCCACCAGGGCAGCCTTTTCATCATCGTAACCGGACACCATGAAGGTAAACTGCTGGTCGCTGAGCTTACCCAGGGCGTTGTCCTCATACAATTTACGGAAAAGCCGGTCCAGGTCTCCCATACGGCTCCTGGCCCTGTCCAGCTCGCTGCGCTTTTCACGCAGAGCGCGGTCCGCCTTTGCGTCGCCATATTCAGTAGCCTCCGCGACGAATTGCTGCTCATGGACTTTCACATAGGAAAGCACCCGCTGGATATCACGCAGTACCAGTTCTTTCAGAACGCTCTTGCGGATGTAGTGTGTGGTACAGACCTCACCGGTCCGAATACGGTTACGATACCGGCCGCAAGTGTAAGCGTGCTTTCGCTCCAATGTTCCGGCACCCTGTTGAAGATACATTTTGTAGCCGCAGTCACCGCAGAACAAGAGGCCGGAAAACAGGTCGATCTCCTCATTTTTGGTCGGACGGTGCTTTGTTGCGATCCGCTTCTGCGCCAGTTCAAAGGTTTCCTCGTCAATCAGCGCCTCATGGGTATTTGGGAAGAAATACTGCTTTTCTTCCGGATTGCGCCGCGTCTTTTTGGACTTATAGGATACCTTGTAGCTTTTCGCCGTCACCGTATGGCCCAGGTATTCCTTCCGTGACAGAATATCGTAAAGGGTCTTATCCGGCCAGTTGTAGATGCAGTCGGGATGCGGGCGCGGATGGCGGCAGCTCCCGCTTCGGCGGTAACGGAGCTCGCTGACGGTCAGAATTTTGTGTTCCCTCAGCCAGTCCTGAATTTCGCAGATACGGTCGCCTCGCGTATACATGGCAAATATCTGACGTACCACATGGGCAGTCTCAGGATCAGGCAGCAGATGGTTTTTGTCATCGGGGTCAATGATGTACCCATAGGGAACCTCGCCGTTGACGCGCTCGCCCCTTTGTGCCTTGGCCTGCTTGACCGCACGGATCTTCTTGGAAGTATCTCGCGCATAGAACTCATTGAACCAGTTGCGCAGCGGTGTAAACTCATTATCTTCTCTGGCCGTGTCCACGCCGTCATTGATGGCGATATAGCGCACCTCATATTCCGGGAAGATGACCTCAATGAGCTCACCGGTTTTCAGATAATTACGCCCCAGGCGCGACAGATCCTTGGTGATGACAGTCGATACATGGCCTGCCTCAACCTCCTGGAGCATTTCCTGCAGGCCCTTCCGGTCAAAGCTGACGCCGGAAAATCCATCATCCACAAAAAAGCGGGTATTCAGGAAATGGTGTTCATCCGCATACCTCTGGAGAATGATTTTCTGATTCTGGATACTCTCTGACTCCCCAGTCTGCAGGTCCTCCTGACTTAACCGGCAATACAAAGCGGTAATCTTATCTGACTGTAACATTTTTGCCTCCTTCCCGACAGTCAGACAAGCGAATATGTGTGGAACAACATCTTGTCCCACACATATTATACCGCATATTGCGCCGCCTGTCTGCTGGTTTTGGCTACACTGGGTCAAAACGCCGCGTTTTCGGCGCTTTGCACGACTTCCTTTCGGATCATCTTTGCCAGTTTCTTCTCAATGGTTTCCGTCGCCCGGTCACTGGGCGACGCGCTCACAAGGTAGGTCACTTTGCCTATTTTGTGTTCGGTCGTATTTTTTAGTATTTCCTTTTTAGGCATGAATGTCCCCCTTTCAGAAATACACAGGTTTCTTTATCGTATGAACAGCGGCTTGTCCGCTATTCCAAAATATCAAAAGCAGAAACGGACGGCTGATGGCTCCAGCTCCACGGGAATCTCACCCCCGCGTGGTTCTCACGCGGCCCTGCTCATTGCCTGCGACGCCTTACCGCCTGAATACGGCTGCACGCTCGGACTGTGACTGCAAGGGAGTATCGCCCTGCCTGTGTGTCGTCGCCCACGGATCGCCGCACCCGCTTTACGGCCTGGTGTGATTCGCTCCGCCTGCCCCGAAGGAAAGCATCCTGGCGCACCCGCCGTATGGCTCGACACAGACAGGAATGTATCCGTCTGCTCTATACTGCGCCGGGATTGCCGGGCTTTCTTTGTCAAGGTACAAATGGCCTGTCCATGCGGAAAGGGGAGCGCACAGTCAGGCACTGTCTGGGCTCAGTTCAGGTCAAAGCCCAGGATGGCAATGGTCAGCTTTGTTTCCAGTCTGCGGCGGATATCTTCGTCCACAACGAAGCAGAGATTACCTTTCTGGTCATAACTCTTTCGCACGGACATGGCCGCTATGTAACCGGAATAGTGGTCGATCACCTGATTTACTGCATCGGGATCACCCCGTACAGCGGCGGCAATGACCGGATATGGGATCAGTTCCGTTCGGGCGGCTTTACGCATCTTCGTCACCTCCCATCAGCTTTTTCAGCAGTTCATAAGCCCGCTGCCTGCGGTTATTGACTGTTCTCCTGGGCAGGCTCAGCTTTTCGCCGATCTCGCGGTCTGCCATTTGCAGGAACCAGTACATCAGCAGGATGTCCCGGAACTCCTGGGGCAGAGCGGTCAAAGCCTCGGCAAGCCTGTCATCCTTTATGAGGATCACATCACCGTCCACGGGGAACGCGGTGTACTCCCAGGGATAGAAGTCATAAACCGCAAGCTGTTCGCTGGCGTCCTCCGACAGCTCACTCAGGGATACGAAGCGGTTCTTCTGGTTCCGTATCTGACGGAACGCATTATAGGCTTCATGCTTGATGGTCGTTTTACAAAAGCGGTCGAAGGTGTGCTGCTTGTGCTCGTAATGGAGATCAAGGTCCATTTTTTCACCTCCTTCCGTGCCGGAAGGCAGGTCGTGGTTTCCCCTTTCACCCATTACTGGTTTTGCAAACACCCCTTTTGGCCATGTTTGCGAAAAATCTGAAAAATATTTTTCTTCGCTGCTCATGCTGCGCTCCTTTCGTCCTGTTCGGGTGGTTGGTCCGTTCAGAACGGGAGCGGCGGAGAGCGGCAGCCTGCGGAGAAAAAGAAACGGAAACGACAAAAAGCGCCCACACAGACACAAAGGTCTGTATGGGCGCTTTGGCGCTGCCAGTCAGTATAAAAGGACGCAGAAGGGTATGTGTATCCCCCGGCGCGCGGGATCTCAGCGGCTAACTTCTTGAAGCGCCGCTTAACCGCATCAGCGACACCTCCTGGGCTTTACAGTCATTCGCATGGTTATTCTCCTTTCTGCGAAAATCGGAGCAGCAAAAATGACGGCCGCCCCGTACAGAGCAGCCGCCATTTTCCCTGTGCCATGCGCTGCTTTTCAGTATCGCAAGGGTGGGGGTATTTACCTTATTTCAGGGCATTTCCGGATTCTCCACAAGGGACACGGTGACCTCCTGCGCCACGGCGCCCTCCGGCAACAGCTTTGCCATGAGGACCAGCCGCTGGTCGCCGGTATTGGCTTCATCAAACATCCGGCAGCAGGTGGAGATCGTCAGAAGTTTGTCCTCCTGATTGATAGTCACACCATCGAAGTTCAGCCAGTTCTTTGCCGCCACACTGTCAAGAAAGGCAGTCTGGCCGTCACCGGTGGGATCCGGGCTGATGTAATCGAACGCAATATCCGTAACGAATAGGGCGGCCACCTGGAAAACCAGGTCCTCCCCATCCAAAGAGAGATAGATATACGGATTTTCCCGCACGAAATCAGCATCCATATAGCGGAACAGCTTGGTAAACTTCGGGCCGTCCGGATCGCAGTTGCTTGCGGAATGACCGAAGATGACCGTGTTGGTATCCAGCTTTGCCCTGCTGTCAAAGTGATCCTCGCAGTGGGCGTAGTAGCAGCCCCACATACTGTACTCGCCGTTTTCATCCAGTTTCAGATAGTAGCCATTGTCCTCTGCCTGCATCACCGGGTCGTCCACCTCCGCACCTGGGATATACAGCCATGCCACGGCGTCCGGATTCTTCGCTCTGGCTTCCGCCAGTTCTGCTTGCCTGTCCACCGTGGGGATAACTTCCCCTTCGGGAGTTGCTGATGGTTGAGGTGCGGATGTGCCGGAAGGCGTTCTGCCGGGAACGTCGATAGGATCAGGGTCTTTCTGATAGCAGCCCATGACCGATACGGACATGGTAAGAACAATGATTATGGTACAGAGGATAAAACGGATAATTCTTTTGGTTTTTCTCATAATGTTGTCTCCTGCCGCGCTGGGGTAGCGGCACGGCTCAAAGTGTTGTGGTTTGGTTTGTATGTTTCGTGTGGCGAAAAAGATGCAGCGCAGCATCGGGGTCGCCCCGTCCGCTGCGCTGCATGAGTGCCATGTGATAAAGTTGTGCAGCGGCTTGTTTTATTCAGCCGTTTTCATTACTCAGCCAGTGCCCTCCAGATAAAGGTCACGATCTGGGCGCGGGTGCAGTCCGCATTCGGGCTGAAGGCGTTGTTGCCGGTGCCGTTGGTGATGCCGTTCTCGACCGCCCACAGCACTGCCGTCTCATAGTAGCTGCCAGTCTTCACATCGGTAAAGACTGCGCTGCCGGAAACTGCGGGGGAGCCGAGCGCACGCCACAGGAAGCTCACAATTTGCCCGCGGGAGCAAGTGGCGTTGGGGCTGAAGGTGGTGTCGCTGGTGCCCTTGGTGATGCCGTTCTCCACAGCCCACAGCACCGCGTCGTAGTAATAGCTGCCAGCCTTCACATCCGTAAAGGGCATGGTGCTGGTCTTGGGCGCGGGGCTGCCGGCAGCACGCCACAGGAAGGTGACGGCCTGGGCGCGGGTGCAGGTGCCGTTGGGCTCAAAGGTGGTATCGGAAGTGCCCTTGGTGATACCGTTCTCCACGGCCCACGCAACAGCCTCCTCATAGTAACTGCCCTCTGGCACATCCACGAACACGCCGGTCTGGGGGTTGCCGTTGGCCTTCATAAAGATGGCCTCGATGGTGTGGTTGCCCTTGACATTCTCAAAGGTGTAGGACTTCACCGCGCCGACGCTCTTGCCGTCGATCTTCACGTTGGAGATGGCATAGCCCGTATTCGGGGTGATGGTGAAGGTCTGGTTTCTTCCCTCGCGGACGCTGACGCTGCCGGAGGGAGAGATCGCGCCATTCACACCAGCGGTCGCCTTGATGGTGTAGTAGGTGTAACCGCCGCCGGAGGGTGCGGCATTGGTGGTCACGTCCAGTTCAGCGCTGACCGGAGAAGCAAAGTAATTGTCCGTTGCGCCGTATCGTGCCACAAAGCTGTATGCCGTGCCGGCAGACAAGCCGGTGAACTCCGGGCTGTCCTGCCAGGTTGCACCGCCGTCCATGCTGTACTGCGCCCCGGGGATCTCCTCCAGCGTCACGCTGCTGTAGGTCTTGCTCTTGACCGTGGGCGCGGCGGGTGCGGCGGGACGAGCGGGGATGGTGAACTCCGTTCCCTCACTGGCGGGAATGTCGCCGCTGGCCGCCTTGCGGACATGGAACGTCTGGCCGGGGGTGACAGTGCTGCCGCTTGTGACTACGGTGCTGGTGCCAAAGCCGCTGTCCGTGTTCACTTCATAGCCGTCACTCACCGTGATCGTCTCCGCGGCATAGTCAATGGAATAGCCCTCATTTGTGACGGGCGCGGCGTAAGCGGTGTATGCGGGGGCATTGCCGCCGCTCTGGGGCGAGGCGCCCTTGTAAAAACCATTCTCCTGATACCGGGCGTAGAAGGTGTAGCTTGTGGCCGCAGTCAGGCCGCTGAAGGTTGTTCCGCTCTGCCAGTTTGTATTGTCCTTGCTGTATTCCACAGCCGTTTCACCGACGATGGGTTGGAGCGTAATGCTGTCTGCACTTACGGAATCAATCACCGGGGTGCTGGGGGCTGCCTTATAGGTCAGCTTCTTCTCATCCGGCGTAATGGAGCCGGAGCCGATAATGGTGCCATCATTGGTAAGAATACCCTTCACAGTAATTGTGCTGTTAACGGTCAGGGTTTTGCCCACGGGAATGTCCAACGCCTTTTTCTCGGGAATGGTCAGGTCGTCCGTCAGCGTCGGATTCCCATAGACCTTGCCCTCGTCGCCCTCAAAGATGATACCGTGCCACGCATTCGACGTCTTGCCTCTCTGGTCGCCAATGGAACTTGCGAAGATCACCGCATTGCCGTTGTTGGTGGTCTGGAAGGTGCCGTCGGTGCCGCTGGTGATGTCGTATCTGCCGCCGCCGATGCCCTCGACACCGATGATGTAGGCGCTGGTGTTGCCTCTGGCGTTGCCGGTGGCGGTGACGGTGCCGCCGGTAATGGTGACTTCGCCGCCGCTGCCGCCGCGG
>ENA-ORSX01000565-ORSX01000565.1-human-gut-metagenome-genome-assembly--contig:-NODE-565-length-36856-cov-6.680443_pt1 | contig 36856 bp, 28 predicted proteins | sample MGYA00241904_ERZ509172 | MGnify/ENA primary metagenome ERZ509172 (study PRJEB26280, sample SAMEA2338795) | human gut metagenome | biome: human gut; feature: human-associated habitat; material: faeces...
ACAATGAGCGTGAAAAGGACAGCTACAGCAATCAGGACATTGTGCCGGAACGCACTCCGCTGAATGTCCACTTCAAAGTTCCCACCGATGATTATGTAAAAATGTTTGAGCAGATGGAACAGGATGGCGTGATCTCCACCAGAGGTCTGAAACCGGATGCCGTCAAATACGGCGAGTTGGTATTCGATGTGAACTCCGCTTATTTCTACAACCACGGCGGCTATGAATTTGCAAAACAGTTTTATGCCGATGCTTATAAAGCCGCCGTGGAAATCGTAGGTGGTGAGCAGTATATCCTCTCCGCTGTGATGCACGCCGATGAGCGTAACAGGGCAATGTCCGAAGCTCTGGGCGAGGATGTGTACCACTACCACCTCCATGTGGTTTATATCCCGGTGGTGGAAAAGCAGATCCTCTGGTCGAAGCGGTGTAAGGATGAATCCCTCCGGGGAACGGTAAAGGAAACGATCACACAGGTCAGCCGCAGTAAGAAATGGGCCTGTAAACCGGTACTTGATGAGAACGGAAATCCCATGATTAACGCAAAAGGAAAAAAGATTTTGAAGTCATCCTACAGTGTCTTGCAGGATGACTTTTTTCATTTCATGCGGGCTGCCGGATATACCGATGTGGAGCGTGGAGAACGTGGCAGCACCGAGGAACATCTGACGGTGACACAGTTCAAGGTTCAAGCGGAACAGCAGCGGCTGGAAGCTGTGACCGGAAAGGTGGCACAGGCCGAGCAGAGTTTGGAGGATGCCAAAGCTGCCACGGAAAAGCAGAAAAAGAAGCTGGAAGCTCTGAAAAAGGAAACGCAGGCTGCCAACTCTGTTGCTATGACTGCACATGAGATCGAGTCGATGGGTAAGAAAAATCCCATCACCGGAAATATCACGCTGTCAGCGGATGAGTGCCGTACCCTAAAAGATTATGCGGTCAGCAGCTTTGCGGAAAAGTCTGAGAAGCTGAAATACAAGCAGAAATTTGAGAAGGCAGAGAAAAGCGCAAAGATCTGGAAAGACCGTTATGAAAAACTGGATAAAGACCATGAGGAACTGAAACAGAAAGTCCAGCCTTTCTTGGATGCACTGGAAATCGCATCCGAAAAGGTTCGGGCTTTTATCAATTCCATCCTCGCCAGAGGAAAGGAACTGTATGAACACAAACACCCTGCCCGGAAGCGTGGACAGGATATGGAAATTTAAGAAAGGAACCATTTGCCTATGAAGAAAACCGTAGAGGAAATTAACAAGATGATCATGGAAGATGCCCCGGTGGATGAAATCGACGATGCCGTCGGCTATATTGATATTTGCTCATGCTTCGATCCGATTTTTGAACCGCCCGCTGATTTTCTGGAGGAATGCCGCAAGCGTTGGGAAGCGGCACAGTCCTCTTTCCGCAAAACCGTTGAGCGAAAGATCGGGAACACATGGTATGTGATCGAAACGGAGTGCGACGGAAATGAGCCGCTTGCCGACAAGGTAAAACGGCTCATTTTTTCTGATAAGGGGGTGGCCTGATATGCTGACAAATGAGAAAAGTTATGTTAATATAGACCCATGCACAACGGTACTGTCGGCTGACCAACAACCAAAGGAGGATATTATGTTGGATCAGCAGAAAATTACCATTTTCTACTGCCGTCTGAGCAACGAGGATGCCCAGGAAGGCTTTGAGCTTGTCAAACAGGGGCTTGTGGGCTGCTGGCTGGTCAAAGACCTCAGCCGCTTTGGCCGTGACTATCTGACCGTTGGACAATATACGGATATAATCTTTCCGAGTTACGATGTCCGCTTTATCGCTATAAACGATGGCGTGGACAGCAACCGGGAAGACAGCGAGGGCTTCGCCGCAATCCGCAATCTGTTCAACGAGTGGTATCCCCGTGATACCAGTAAGAAAGTCCGTGTCAGCCTGCGGCAGAGAGGAACCAGCGGGAAGCACATGGGCAAGCCGCCCTATGGCTATTGCTGTGACCCAGAGGACAAGGATCACTGGATTCTGGATGAAGAAGCGGCTCCGGTAGTCAAACTTATCTTTGACCTTTGCATTGATGGCAAAGGCCCGGAGCAGATCGCAAGGATTCTGGAAGAAAAGCAGATTCTGACCGCAAAGGCACTCTATGCCAAGCGGAAGAAAAAGCCGATGCCGGAAAGGCCGTACCACTGGGGAGATCAGACAGTTGTAGCCATACTGGAATGGCAAGAATACACAGGTTGTACCTGTAACTTCAAGACCTATTCCAAGTCCTACAAACTGAAAAAGCGGATACCCAACGAACCGGAGAATATGTTCTATCTGCCGAACACACAGGAAGCGATTGTATCTCAGGCACAGTTTGACCGGGTACAGGAACTGAGGAAAAACAAACGCCGCCCCGCAAAAGCGGAACGGCAAGGATTGTTCTCCGGGCTTCTGTTCTGTGCCGATTGCGGGGCAAGCTCCACTTTGCCACAAGCAAGAGCTTTGAGGGCAAGCAGGATCATTATGTATGCTGCCATTACAAAAGCAATCGTGGCACTTGTACTGCCCACTATATCCGGGAGGATGTGCTTCGTGAAATCGTTCTGGAACGCATCCGGGCGGTCAATGAGTATATCCGAAGTGATGTGGACGGTTTTCAGGAAGAATGGCTGCAATGCCGCAGGACTGACCAGGAGCGTAGTATCCGGGATGACAAAAAGAAAGTGGAACAGGCAAAAAAACGCCTTGCCGATCTGGATGTCATTATCTCCCGGTTGTATGAGGACTATGTTCTTGGAAATCTCAGTCAGGACAGATACAGAAAGATGGCTGCGGACTATGAAGCCGAGCAGGAACGGTTAAAGCTCGAAATTGAAGTTACCGAAGAGTGGGTGGAACAGCGGGAAGAAATGAACGACGGTCTGGATGCCTTTATCGCTCTGACACAAAAATATGTGGATGTGGAGGAACTGACACAGACCATTGTAAACGAGTATATCAAGAAGATCATCGTCTATGCCCCGGACAAGTCCAGCGGCAAGCGCAAGCAGAAAGTGAAGATTTACTTCAACTTCGTGGACGATGTGGATATTCCCGTTATTTCCGAGCCTATTATCACACAAACAACCTATGAACGCAGAAAAACGGCGTGACCTTCGGGTCACACCGTTCTCTGCGACAAAATAGTTACTTGTCACTATTAAGCCAAGGCGGGATTGGGTTATTTTTTGTTTATAATTGCGGGAAGGATTTTTATAGGCAGTTATCTTGCGTCATCTACTCGCAGTTTTATTGGAAAAAGGCGATATGGAAAGCGTGCGGCGCGCGGTGGAAAGCAGGGAAGCGCGGGCAGAGCTGTATAAAAAATACGGTATTCTTTAAAGCGGACAGCAACAAAAATATGTATTTCCTTAAAAATGCCCGGCTGGAAGTCTTGACAATGCATGAAGGCGCGCCGTATAATGAAAAAACATGAAAGACAAAGACTTTGACGAAGACAGTAGGCCAGCGTTGAAAGCTTCAGCGAGCCGGTGCGGGTGCAAGACCGGTGCGAGTAGAGGTGGCTGAATATCCCTTCCGAGTCGTGCGGTCAAACGATGCCGGTGTATTTTGAGACAGGCTGTCATCACAGTGATGGACGTCCGGTATCTGGTAGGCTGCAACGCCATTTCCGGCGTTATCGGAAAGCATATTTCCCGGCGCATTCTGGGCGGTCCGGGCGTATGTTGTAACGGGTGGTAAGCGAAGTCATGATAACAGGTGCCTCGTCCCTTTACAGGGACGGGGCTTTTTTATTTAATAGGAAAGTTGTTTTCATATTGAATAAAAAAGCACGATTATGAGCACCTGCGCGAAGGAGAAGCGCAGTTTCTCCCGGAAGATATTGCCTTCCGGCACTGAACAATCAGAAAGGATGAATGCCATGTACAGCAAAGTTGACACAAACTTAAATTTTGTGGAGCGCGAAAAGAATGTGGAAAAATTCTGGCGCGACAACGATATTTTTAAAAAGAGTATGGAACAGCGTAAGCAGGGACCTACCTACACCTTTTATGACGGACCGCCGACTGCAAACGGCAAGCCGCATATCGGTCATCTGGAAACACGTGTCATCAAGGACATGATCCCCCGCTACCGCACGATGAAGGGATATTATGTACCCCGTAAGGCGGGCTGGGATACGCACGGACTTCCGGTAGAGCTGGAGGTGGAGAAGCTTCTTGGTCTGGACGGCAAGGAACAGATTGAGGAGTATGGTCTTGTTCCCTTCATTGATAAATGTAAGGAAAGCGTATGGAAATATAAGGGAATGTGGGAGGATTTCTCCGATACGGTCGGCTTCTGGGCGGACATGGATAACCCCTACATCACCTACAATGACGATTATATCGAGTCCGAATGGTGGGCGTTAAAGCAGATTTGGGATAAAGGGCTTTTATATAAGGGCTTTAAGATAGTTCCTTACTGCCCCCGCTGCGGAACCCCCCTGTCCGCGCAGGAGGTGGCTCAGGGCTATAAGGATGTAAAGGAACGCTCTGCGATCGCACGTTTCAAGGTAGTCGGCGAGGACGCGTATTTTCTGGCATGGACGACGACGCCCTGGACGCTTCCTTCCAACGTGGCGCTGTGCGTGAATCCGGACGAATCCTATTGTAAGGTAAAGGCTGCGGACGGATATACCTATTATATGGCGGAAGCATTGCTGGATACCGTTCTCGGAAAGCTTGCCGGCGAGGATACGTCTGCTTACGAGATTCTGGAGCGCTACACCGGAAAGGATCTGGAATACAAAGAATATGAACCGCTGTTTGACTGCGCGGTGGAAATCTGCCAGAAACAGAAGAAAAAGGCTTATTTTGTAACCTGCGACCGCTATGTTACGCTGACCGATGGTACCGGCGTAGTTCATATCGCTCCGGCATTCGGTGAGGATGACGCGAATGTGGGACGTAACTATGATCTGCCGTTCGTGCAGCTCGTGGATGGCAAAGGCGAGATGACAAAGGAGACTCCTTGGGAAGGCGTGTTCTGTAAAAAGGCAGACCCGATGGTGCTGCAGGCGCTGGAGGAGAAGGGGCTTTTATTTGCGGCTCCCAAGTTCGAGCATAGTTATCCGCATTGCTGGCGCTGTGATACGCCCCTTATCTATTATGCGAGAGAGTCCTGGTTTATCCGCATGACCGCTGTGAAGGATGAGCTGATAGCGAACAACAATACAGTCAACTGGATTCCGGAGTCTATCGGAAAAGGCCGTTTCGGCGACTGGCTGGAAAACGTGCAGGATTGGGGCATCTCCAGAAACCGTTACTGGGGAACTCCTCTGAACGTATGGGAATGTAGCTGCGGCCATATGGAATCCATTGGAAGCCGTCAGGAGCTTTTGGAAAAATCCGGCAACGAAAAGGCGCTGACCGTAGAGCTTCATCGTCCTTATATCGATGAAATTACAATGAAATGTCCGGAATGCGGCGGCGAAATGCACCGTGTTTCCGAAGTGATAGACTGCTGGTTTGATTCCGGCGCGATGCCGTTTGCACAGCATCATTATCCATTTGAAAATAAAGAGATATTTGAAAGTCAGTTCCCGGCGAAGTTCATTTCCGAGGCGGTGGATCAGACGAGAGGATGGTTCTACTCTTTGATGGCAGAATCCACCCTTCTGTTCAATAAGTCTCCTTTTGAAAACGTTATTGTCATGGGACACGTTCAGGACGAGAACGGACAGAAGATGAGCAAATCAAAGGGCAATGCGGTGGATCCCTTTGAGTCTCTGGAGAAATATGGTGCGGATGCAAACCGCTGGTACTTCTATACTGTTTCCGCTCCGTGGATTCCAAAGCGTTACAGCGGTAAGGCAGTAATGGAGGGACAGCGCAAATTTATGAGCACGCTGTGGAACTCCTATGCCTTCTTTGTGCTGTATGCCAATATCGATCAGTTTAATGCTGCAGAGCATACGCTGGAATATGATAAGCTTCCTGTTATGGATAAGTGGATACTGTCCCGTCTGAATACGACGGTCAAGATTGTGGATAATAATCTGGATCAGTACCGTATCCCGGAAGCGGCAAGAGCGCTGCAGGATTTTGTGGATGACCTGAGCAACTGGTATGTGAGAAGAAGCCGTGAGCGTTTCTGGGCAAAGGGCATGGAGCAGGATAAGATAAATGCTTACATGACATTATATACCGCTTTGGTGACGATTGCGAAGGCGGCAGCTCCGATGATACCGTTTATGACAGAGGATATATACAGAAACCTTGTTGTGAGCGTAGACTCTTCCGCTCCGGAAAGCGTGCATCTGTGCGACTTCCCGGTTGCAGACGAGACTATGATAGACGAGAAGCTGGAAGAGGATATGAAGGAAGTGCTGGAAATCGTCGTGATGGGACGCGCATGCCGCAATAATGCGAACATCAAAAACCGTCAGCCTATCGGCACGATGTTTGTAAAAGCGGACAAGAGCCTTGACAGCTTCTATCAGGAAATCATTGAGGATGAGCTGAACGTGAAGAAGGTTGCGTTTACAGATGATGTGCGCGATTTCACTTCTTACACATTCAAGCCGCAGCTTCGTACCGTCGGCCCGAAATACGGCAAACAGCTTGGCGGTATCAGGAAGCATCTGGAAGGTCTGGACGGCAACGCTGCCATGGATGAGCTGAATGCTTCCGGAGCTTTAAGATTCGATGTGGACGGCACAGAAGTAGAGCTGGCAAAGGACGACCTTCTCATTGAAATGGCACAGAAGCCGGGGTATGTTTCGGAAGCGGACAATCAGATGACGGTCGTGCTGGATACCAATCTGACAGATGAGCTTGTTGAGGAAGGCTTCGTTTATGAGGTTATCAGCAAGATCCAGACAATGCGTAAGGACGCCGGCTTTGAGGTGATGGACCACATCCGCGTTTCCGTATGCGGCAACGACAGGGTAGAAGGTGTCGTAATGAATAACCGCGATGTTATCGCAGAGAAAGTGCTGGCGGACGAGTTTGTTTCCGGTCAGAGCCTTGCGGTGAATAAAGAATGGAATGTCAATGGTGAGACAGTAACTATCGGCGTAGAGAAAGTCTGAGCGATGAAGTATTAAAATAAAAAAGCATTGTTTTTGAAGATGTTTCAGAAACAATGCTTTTTTGTATGTTGGGAACTATTACAGGAAAGTTTATTTTTTTAGATATAAAAATTGATAAATTTTATCACGTATGATATTATGTAATAAATATATTCATCATAATAAATATGATAAATGAGGTATGTGTAATGGAAGGAGAAAAGTATCTGTATAAGTCCGTATATGATGCGCTGAAAGGACAAATTGATACAGGACAGATACGGCCTGGAGAAAAGCTTCCTACAGAGAATGAGCTGGCAGAGATATTTGAAGTGAGCCGTATTACTGTACAAAAGGCGATGGGGATGTTGGTACAGGAAGGGTATGTGATACGGCGGCCGGGAAGAGGGAGTTTTGCGGCAGAGCATATCGGGTATCAGGAAAGTGGGAGGAATGACAGTGCGGATGCAGGCCGGGAAAACGGGAAAAAGATACTCGGTCTGATAATGGAGGATTTCAGTGCGGGTTTCGGGATTGGAATTTTAAAAGCGATAGATGAGGAGGCGCAGAAAAAAGGGTATCTACTGTGTGTAAAGCGGTCCTGCGGCAATCAGGAGAGGGAAAAGAAAATACTTCAGGAACTGACGGAGGCGAGAGCGGCAGGAATCATTCTGATGCCGACCCACGGTCAGCATTATAATACGGAAATCTTAAAAATGGTTGGGGAGGGGATGCCGCTGGTCTTTATCGACCGGTACTTGGAAGGCCTTCCGGTCCCCTTTGTCGGGACCGACAATAAAAAGGCAATAAAGGACATGATATCTTATTTATTGGAAAAAGGATATCAAAAGATCGGTTATATCACGCCCCCGGCAGAAGATGCGGAATCGCTTCAGAAAAGAGCAGAGGGATACAGTGAAATATGTGAAGAAAATGGTATCAGGTCCGGGGAGGCGGATACTGAGGGGGATAAAAGAGCATATCTTCTGGACACCATCCGCAGCACTATCCCGGACCACCAGACCATTTCAAATCGGGAGGCGGATGAAAAAAGGATAGAGCAGTTTTTGAAGGAGAATCCCGGGATGGAAGCCGTTATGACGGCAGAATATGATATTTCAATCTTGACGGAGCAGGTTTGTACAAAAATGGGGATGCGCGTACCGGAGGACTTGATGATAGCGTGCTTCGACGGACCTGTTTCTTCCTATGGAGAATATGGTTATCCGCACATACGTCAGCAGGAGGAGAAGATAGGAAAAACTGCGGTGGAGCTGCTGGAAAATCTGATTCAGGGAAAGAAACAAATTAAACATATCTGTTATGAGGCAGAAATTGTGCCGTAAAAGGACAGAGATGAAGAGAATAAAGGAAGATAAAGGCAGTATTGGAAGGTATGTTTCCAATACTGTTTTTTTATACGGCAGAAAAGTTCATTTTATGCCGTATAAAAAAAGATTATGCGAACTCGCGCAGGAGGCGGATATTCCTGACGGCAGTGTTCGCGTGTAACGCGAACGTGCGCCCGGCGCGTGTGTGCGGTCTATCTATATCTGAAAAACATGTAAAATATGACAAATATGATGTATATAATTTATATAAGAATAATATTGACTTTTGAAGTTGAATTGTATATTATTATTACATACAAAATATAAAAGTATTAAAAGACAGGGGGATATGTATAGAAAATGAAAAAAAGGTCACTTCTTAAAGACATTTTAAAAAATCCTGTTTCATATCTAATGCTGCTTCCGGCAGCAGTATATTCTCTGGCATTTGGTTATTGTACGATACCGTATATGGTGATCGCATTTCAAAAATATAATTATAAAAACGGTATTTTTGGAAGCAATTGGGTCGGCTTTAAAAATTTTGAATTTTTTTTCCGTTCCAATGATGCGATGCGCGTTATTTTAAATACTGTCAAACTTAATCTGTTATTTATTTTCTTTACGATGTTTTTTGCGGTCGCGCTGGCTATTATGATAAATGAGGTGCATCACAAGCATTTTAAGAAGGTCGCACAGTCGTGCTATCTGCTCCCGTATTTCTTTTCGTGGGTAATTGTCTGTTACATTTTAAATGCTCTGATAGGCAGCAAATATGGAGTGGTCAATCAGGTTTTGGAAGCGCTTGGACATGATAAGATAAATTTCTATGTTCAGCCGAAATATTGGACAGTCATCCTTGTCCTCGTAAAGGTCTGGAAGGACTTGGGAATGCAGATGGTCATCTATCTGGCGGCGATAACCGGTTTTGACGAAGGGGTATATGAGGCTGCTGCTATCGATGGGGCCGGACGGTTTCAGATGTGCAGATATATTACTATCCCGATGCTGATGCCGACAGTGATTATGCTGACGATAATGGCGGTGGGAAAAGTGTTTTACGGTGATTTTGGAATGATATATGCATTGGTTGGAGATAATGGGGTGCTTTACGAGGCGACAGATGTTATCGATACCTATGTATTCCGAACGATGAGAACGATAGGGAATCCGTCACAGGCAATGGCTATCAGCCTGTTCCAGGCATGCATGGGATTCATATGTGTTTGGGGGACCAATCACATAGCTAAGAAGAAATTTTCGGAAGGAGCGCTGTTCTGATGAAAGCTTTCAGAAAACTGACAGTAGGAAAATGTCTGATATATATTGCGGTAACGGCAGTCGCCTGTTTCTGTCTCCTTCCGCTCGTGCTCGTTATAGTCGTTTCCTTTACGGCGGAAGAAGAGATAATCCGGAATGGATATTCCTTTTTTCCGGCGGCATGGTCTTTGGAAGCATATAAGATGTTGTTTGAAAACGGCGGTGAAGTATTTCGCTGTTATGTGAACTCGATATGTGTGACGGCGGTCGGAACGGTCCTCGCTACTATGATAACGGCAATGGCATCCTATTCTCTGGCGAATCCGTCGGTGCAGTATAGAAGCGTTATTTCGATGTTCTTTTTTGTGACGATGGTCTTTAACGGTGGCATGGTGCCCTGGTATATCATGTGTAAAAACCTTGGACTGATGGACAGTTATCTGGCGCTTTTGATACCGACATTGATATTCAGCCCGTTTAATCTGTTCTTGATGAGAAATTATATGCAGCAGCTTCCGGCGTCGTTGATGGAATCGGCAAAATTGGACGGAGCAAACGATGGGGTGATCGCATTTAAGATTTATTTTCCGCTCTGTAAACCGATTTTAGCTACAGTGGCATTGTTTTACGGGATAGCATATTGGAATGACTGGTGGAATGCCATCATGCTCGTGTCTGACGCAGACCTGTATCCTATCCAGTATTATTTGATGAAGCTTCGCTCCGACCAGAATTTTATGAAGCAGCTCCAGAGCTCCGGAATGATGGGAGGAAGCGCGTTCACACCATCGGAATCTCTTCAGATGGCGACTGCGGCTGTGACGATCGGTCCGATAGTTCTGTTGTATCCGTTTTTACAAAAATATATTGTAAAGGGACTTGTTATCGGTTCGGTTAAGGGGTGAACAGGGAAACCTGTGGATGATAGATCAAAATAAAAACAAGGAGGGAATTGTATGAAAAAGAAAATGGCAGCCCGTATTTTGAGCGTATTGCTTGCAGGAACGATGCTTGCAGGGTGCGGACAGACGGCAGACAGTGGAAAGGAGGTTTCTTCTAAAGCGGAGGAGAAGACAGAAGTTGCGGCGGATGCAGAGCAGAAGGAAGAGCCTGCAGCAGAGCAGCCGGAGAGTGGAGAGACGGTAACGATAACATATTTAAGACCGGGTACACCTCCGGATCAGAATGATGAGCTTGTTCAGGCGATCAATGATAAGCTGGAGGCTGACGGCACAGGATTACAGCTGAACATCATGTATGTTCCTTCAGATGTATTTTCAGACAAGGTAAATATGATGCTGTCTGCCGGAGAAGAATTTGACCTGCTGGCAGTAATGGAGGACCAGAAGTCCTTTACAACGTATATCGGCTCGGAAGGGATTATTCCCATCACGCAGTATGTGAAGGAAAGCGAAGTCCTTCAGGAAGTTATTCCGGACTGGATGTGGGAATCCGCAACAGTAAAAGGGGAAATCTATACGATTCCGGCAAACTGGACAGAAAATGCTGATCAGGCAAGCTGCATTACGATTCGCAGGGAAAAGCTTGAGGAATATGGTTTAGATGATCCGAAGACGATGGATGACCTGCTGAATATGTGTGAAGTCTTTACAGAAAATTGGGACGGAGCATCGGCGCCGGTCATTATCCCGATGTATAAAGAGCCCTTCACATGGCTGTTCAGGACATTGGATACCTATCCTTTCACAGTACAGAAGGATCTGATCTATATTGACCAGGAAGGAAATGTAAAGAACTGGATAGAGACAGAAGAGTTTAAAGAAACAGCAGATTTCTTCAGGACATGTTATGAAAGAGGTTATATTCCGGAGGATGTGCTCTCACCGTCATTCTCTTCCTGGAACACGATGCTGACAGGCGATTTTATTTGGGTAGACGGCTGTCAGATGTGGGGAACAAAAGAGGTTTGGAATGAGAGGATACCGGGAAGCAATCTGGATTCTATTTACTTAAATCCTGACGGACCTTCCTTCAGACCTCAGTCCTTTAGAAACGATACGGCAGTGTCTTCGACGAGCACACATCCGGCAGAAGCAGTAAAATTTATGGAATGGGTTTACTCCAGCCAGGAAAATTATGACCTGATGGTATATGGCGTGGAAGGCTTAACCTGGAAAGATGAAGGAGAAGGCCTGTATACCAAGCTGATCCCGGATTTTGAATTTAACGCTGACTGGATGATCGGAAATATGAAGTATGAGCGTTACGAAAAGGGAACCTATGAGAAATTTATCGAAATCATGGGTGTGGAAAAGCCGGATGCTGAAAATAGCGTTGTGCTGAACTTTGTATTTGACCCGACCGAGGTGGCAACAGAATATGCAAACTGTCTTGCTGAAGTGGAAGCAAGCGTATATCCTATCAAGCTTGGAATCATTTCTTATGAAGAAGGATATGAAAATGCGCTTGGAAAGCTGAAAGCGGCAGGCATCGATAAGGTTGTAGAAGAGTATCAGAAACAGTTGAATGAATATCTGGCAGCACAATAACAGTAAATGGCTGCAGATGAGAGTATACAGGATTGGCGAAACCGTAATGGCTTCGCCAATCTTTTACAGGAGAGGACAATGCGGGAAATAAGTCTGAATGGAATATATAAATTAAAGCGGCTCAAACAAGGAGAGAGCATGGATTTTGTTTTTTCAGAGAAATTTTATCCTGCAGGATGGCTGGATGCAAGAGTACCTGAGGATGTAAGGGAAACGCTACAGCGCTACGGCTTGATAGATGGATATTATCTCGGGAAGGATTTAGACAGGGAGCGTTGGATCGAAGAGAGCGATTGGCTTTATGTAAAAGATTTTTACTGTGAAAAGGAGTTAGAAGGAAAAGAAAATATCCTGTGCTTTGAAGGGATAGATACTCTGTCAGAAATCTGGATAAATGGGATTCTTGCGGGAAGGACAGACAACATGTTTCTGGAGCAGAGGATAGATGTTTCTAATCTTTTGAAGTATGGGACATATAATGTGCTCGCGGTAAGGATTTTATCTCCTGTAGAAAGTATGAAGGAGGCTGACCGGACGGGGATATATCCGCAGGAAGATACGACAAGGATGCTTTTGAGAAAATCCCAGATGAACTGGGGATGGGATTTCTGCGGGCATTGTCTGACAGGGGGGATATGGAAGCCTGTCTTATTGCGGAGCAGAGACTATGCGGTATGGAAAACAGTGCATCTTGAAACGACCGAATTACAGAACGGGAAGGCAGTAGTTTCGGCAAAGCTGGAGGCGGCTCCATGGAAAATGGCAGAGCTGAAGGCCAAAATAGAGCTTTCTTTTGAAGGAAAACTGGCTGCAGAAGCGGAGACGGAGTTAATTCCGGCAGGAAAAGTTGAATTTCAGGTGGAAAATCCGCAGCTGTGGTGGCCGAGACCATACGGTCTTCCAAATTTGTATGATGCTGAGGTCATTTTATATGAAGACGGAAAAGAGACAGACAGGAGAAGTTTTCGATTTGGAATCAGAACGATACGTTTAGACCAGGAAAAACAGGAAAAGCAGGGGAGGAATTTTCTGTTTGAAATAAATAGGAAACGTATTTTTGTCAGAGGAGCCAACTGGGTGCCGCTGGATTGTGTATACAGCAGGATACGGGAAGAGGATTATGATTTTTATATCCGAAGAGCGGTGGAATCAAATCTGAGCATGCTCCGCGTATGGGGAGGCGGCATATACGAGTCGGAGCATTTCTTTGACCTTTGTGATGAGAACGGGCTCATGGTGTTCCAGGACTTTATGCTCGCCTGTGGGATATATCCGCAGGATGACGCATTTTTGGAAAAAATGGACAAAGAAGTAAGGGAGATAACAGACCGTTATCATAACCGGGCTTCTCTGGTGCTCTGGTCTGCAGATAACGAACTGGACCAGGCGTATTGGTGGTATGGTCTGGAGGAACATTTTAAGGAAAACCGCGTGAACAGGATAGGGGTAAAGAAGGCGGCAGAGGAATCAGATACGACACGGCCGTTTCTCGTAAGTTCGCCATGCAGTCCGTTTGAGGAAGAAGAGGGGGGAGACGACCCTAATTCACCCCTTCAGGGAGATATGCATATTTATCTGACGAGATTCACAAAAGAGAGTGAGTACTATTATAGAAAGCTTTTGGAATTTGAACCGCGCTTTATGAGCGAATATGGATTCAGCAGCCTACCGGTGGAGGACAGCTACCGGACGTTTAACTTTTTTGAAAAAGAGCTTGATTTTATGCGTAATCCATGGCTGGGAGAGTTGCCGTGGTTAAAAGAGCTTGCAGAAAAAGGGGATGTTGCTGAAGAGATATATATGTCTCAGTTTACGCATGCACAGGCCCTGAAATACTGGATAGAATATCTGCGTTCCTGCAAATGGACCTGCGGAGGGTCATTGTATTGGAAATTTAACGACCCGGTCGCTCCGAATCGGGAAGAAAATATGTTATTTCCAACATTGATGTCATCGATAGATTTTTATCGAAGGCCCAAAATGGCTTACTATTATGCAAAAAGAGCATATGAGGACGTTATACTGGCCTTTCGGGAAGAGGCAGACGGCATCGCAGTATATGGATGCAACGAAACCGAGCAGGATTATGAAGGAACGCTGGAGGTGTATCTTCTGACTTTTGATGGCAGCATGCAGTATGAAGAAGAGCTGGAAACGGTAATAGAGAAGGACAGCTCACGAAAGCTTTGCCTTGTGTCAAATGAAGTTTTAGGCAGAGTGGATAGGGAAACGGCATACTTACGGACTGTCTGGAAAGGAAAGGGCGATACAGAAAAGGAGATAGCGCTGGAAAACCGATTCATGCTTTTGGAGATAGGGCAGTGGAATCAGGTGAAAATGCCTCAGGCGCATCTGGAAATCCAAGTAAATAAGGCAGGGGAGCAGGATTATGAGGTGAAGATTTCTGCAAATTCATTTGCACAGGATGTGATGCTGTTTGTGCAGGATACGGATGTGTTTTATTCTGATAATGCATTTTGCATGGACAGTGAGAGCGAAAAAACAGTACGGCTCCATTTTTCCGGAGAGAGCGGAAGGGGACAGAGACTGTTGATAAAGGCATGGAATGCAGAGGATTTTGTCGTTTTGCTTCCATAAGAATAAACCCGGACTTTTTCAGGTATTATTTTCTGAAAAAGTCCGGGTCATTTTATATGGAGAGATTTATTTCACGCAGTCCAGCAGCCATTTCCCCTTTGTAAAATCAGGAAATTCAACAGGAATTCCGCCTTTGGCGATAGAAGCCTCAGAGAGCGCAGTAACAGCCATCCAGCTTGCCGCATCATACACGTCTACCGGCATGGGCTTCTCATTTTTCAGGCAGTCGAAAAATGCTTTGACCTCCAGCCAGTCCATGCCGTCATGAGAGCCCTGTACCCCTTCTTCGATAAATTCTTTCCAGAGAGGGTGTTCCCAGGTTTCGCAGTATTGCTCTGCATTTCCGGCAGAGCGTTTTCTCCAGTCAAATTCTATTTTTTTATCCTCGTCCCGATCCAGGAATACGGAATCGGTCGCTTCTTCATACATGCCGTTGGTGCCGCGCACAGTAAAGCCCCTGCTGTAGTATCTGGGGAGAGTGGTGTCAAGTGTCAGCGTAATGGTTTCCCCGTTTGCACAGCGGATGACAGAGGTAACGATATCCCCCTGCTGAAAGCGGGTATGGGTCAGCTGTTCATCGTCTGCCTTGTTTTTCATGATATAGTCGTGCAGCCCCTCGGCGCAGGAGGCAACAGAGCTGATGGTCAGCATGCGGTTGCCGCGGTTTATGTTCAATACGCGTGCGATGGGACCGAGCTCGTGGGTGGGATAGTTTTCGCAGTTTCTTCCGATATAGTTACGCAGGCGGTAATGGCGTTTTTCCTTTCCGAAAGCGACCTCTTCCCTCAGGTCGTGATGATATCCGCCGGAGCAGTGGACGACTTTTCCGAACAGTCCTTGCTGTACCATGTGGAGTACCATCAGCTCGCGTCTTCCGAAGACACAGTTTTCAAGGAGCATGAACGGTGTCTGTGTTTTTTCCCAGGCTTCTACAAGCTGCCAGCATTCGTGTATGGAATAGGCGCCGCCGACTTCCATACCGACTGCTTTTCCGGCTTCCATTGCTTTGATGGCGATATCAATGTGCGCATCCCATGAGGAGGTGATGATGACAGTATTTACATCATTATCCGCGATGACTTCGCGCCAGTCCGTATAGACGCGGGGCATGCTCCCCTGCGACGCAGCGACCTGCTTCAAAGCGTCTTCTGCCCGATCCTCATACAGGTCGCAGACTGCGGTGACTGTTCCCGCTTTTTGCGGAAGAATAACGTCCTTTAACAGGCAGGAGCCTCTTGCTCCGAGTCCTATGATACCGATTTTAATCTCTTTCATAAAAAAAACCCCTTCCCTTTTTGGTGTGCTGTTATCTTTTTTTCATTATATCTGGTAAAACAGCGGAAGAAAATGTATATTTAGATATAATAGAATGGATTTTGAGTGGATTTATGCAAAAAAGAACAAAAAGAGGTGGAAGTGATGTATCGTCCATATAAGATAAAGTCTGTAGTACAGATTTTGAATTTTTATACGCTGTTTCACGCGCATTATCCGCAGGATTATTCCTTTCGCGGGGAGACTCATGATTTCTGGGAATGTTTTTTTGTGCGAAAAGGAGAGGTAAGGGTGAGCGGGAACGAGAGAGTATATGTGTTGAAGGAAGGGGAGCTGATACTCCATCAGCCGCAGGAGCTGCATCGCTTTGTAGTGACGTCGGAGGGAGGGGCGGATGTGCTGACCTTTTCCTTTGACGGGGCAGGAGTGCTTTTGGAAGAGTTAAAAAACAGCGCCTTTTCTCTTTCTGATGCTCAGGAGGGGATGCTTTTGCCTGTGATAGAGGCGGCGGAAAAAAGAGGACTTTTTCTGCCGGACGACGGCAGAGCATATGAAAAAAAGATGAAACGGCTGGAGGCAGAGCTGATAGAACTCCAGAAGATAGGGGGCTATATACAGCTGCTTTTTTTATCTCTGCATGGACAAAAGCGGCTGGAGCCGGAGACGGATTCCCGAAGCGCGCTCATCTTTCGGGATGCGGTGAGCTATATGACAGAGAAAAGCGGGGAAATGCCGGGAATTGAGGAAATCGCCCGGGCATGTCATACGAGCTGCACCGGTCTGCAGAACGTGTTCCGCAGTTATTCCGGGCTCAGCGTACACCGGTATCTGATGAAGCTTAAGATAAATACCGCGGTAAAGCTGCTCGGACAGGGAAAGACTGTGACGGAGACTGCGCTGGAACTTGGTTTTCAAAGTCATAGCCACTTTTCCAATGTGTTTAAAAAGGAAACGGGGGTATGTCCGGGAAAGAGCAGAGGGATGAAATAGAAATAAAATGACACCTTCCTGAAAAGATGCTATAATAAAGGCCTCGGATGCAAAGGATATTCGCATTTTTTACGGTCGGTGTCCATTAAAAATATGAGAAACAGGAGTCTTGGCGGATGAGTAATAAACTGAAGCGAAAACCCACCAAAACAGAACGGGAAAATTCCACATGGGCAAGCGCTGTCAAATCCTTTTTGGGGGAAATTTTTTTGAATAGCGAGTATTCGACACATTATTACAGCTGTGATGAGCATCTGACAAAAGAAGGGAAACGAAAAAAGACGATACTCTGGTCGTGGCTTGTCATTGTAATAGGAATCGTGATAGGCTCGGTACCGTTTGGCTATCCGAATACTTCGGAGGCGATGCGGCGGGCGGATATATTCCTGCTGTTAGTGGCAGCAGGGCTCATTATCGGCGGGGTCGTGATGATAGTCAGGCACAGAGCGCCGAAGGCAAAGAAAAAATAACGGTAATGATTTCAGGAGTTTATACATGAATTTACTTTCCATAGAACATTTGACAAAGGCATACAGCGAGCGGAACCTGTTTGAAGATGCATCTTTTTTTCTGCAGGAAGGGGAAAAGGTCGGAATCATCGGCATTAACGGAACCGGTAAATCGACGCTGTTAAAGATAATGGCGGGAGAAGAACAGACGGATGAAGGAGCGGTCGTGACGGCAAATCATGCGGTGGTGGCATATCTTCCGCAGCATCCGGTTTTTGACCCGGAGATGAGCGTTCTGGACTGTGTGCTGGAAGCGCATCGGGACAGAAACGGGGAAAAGGATTTTCACGGGGACGGTTCAGAAGAGGATGCGTCGCTTGTCACACAGGCAAAGACGATGCTGACAAAGCTGGGAGTGACGGATTTTGAGCAGAAGGCGGGAGAGCTTTCGGGCGGACAGAGAAAGCGTCTGGCGTTGGTAAGCGTGCTTTTGCAGGAATCGGATATCTTACTGTTGGACGAGCCGACGAACCATCTCGACCATGAGATGGCGGACTGGCTGGAAGAGCAGTTAAGACAGCGGCGGGAGGCGCTTGTGATGGTGACTCACGACCGGTATTTTCTGGACAGCGTATGCAACCGCATCGCAGAGGTGGATAAAGGGCAGATATATTCCTATCAGACAAATTATGAGGGCTTTTTGGAGTTGAAGGCGCAGCGGGAGGAAATGCAGGCTGCGGGAGAGCGGAAGAGACAGAGTATTTTGCGGACAGAGCTTGCCTGGGTACAGCGCGGTGCGCGGGCGCGTTCCACAAAGCAAAAGGCGCGTCTGGAACGTTATGAAGAGCTGAAAAACCGCAAGGCGCCGGTTTTGGACGGACAGGTGGAGCTGGGCAGCATCAGCAGCCGTCTGGGACGGACGACGATGGAAATATCCCATCTGGAAAAAGGTTATGGAGAGCGGACGCTGATCCATGATTTTTCCTATATTTTCCTGAAAAATGACAGGGTGGCGTTCATTGGTGCGAACGGCTGCGGAAAGACAACTCTGATGAAGATGCTGACGGGAAAGGAGCAGCCTGATGCAGGCGGGATAGTAGTAGGACAGACGGTCAAAATAGGCTATTATGCGCAGGAAGTGACGCATATGGATCCGCAGATGAGGGTGATAGACTATATCCGGGAAGTGGCGGAATTTGTGCCGACTTCGGAAGGCTCTGTTTCCGCTTCCAGAATGCTGGAGCGTTTTCTGTTTGAGGGAAGCGCGCAGTATACGCAGATAGGACGGCTTTCGGGCGGGGAAAAGAGGAGACTGAATCTGCTGAGGGTGCTCATGGGAGCGCCGAATGTGCTTATCCTTGACGAGCCTACAAACGACTTGGATATTACGACATTGACTGTGCTGGAAGATTATCTGGACCATTTTGAGGGAATCGTGATCATCGTTTCTCATGACCGCTATTTTCTGGACAGGACGGTGCAGAGGATATTTGCCTTTGAAGAGGGCGGCATCCTGCGCCAGTATGAGGGAAATTACAGCGATTATGCGCTGCGAAAGAGCATGGAAGCGGATGGGGGCGGTCTGACTGATATTTCTGCCAAAAAGGCTGAATCAGCAAAAACAGCGTGGAAAAAAGCTCCGAAAAAGCTGAAGTTTACGTGGCAGGAGCAAAAGGATTATGAAACGATAGAGCAGGATATCGCAGAGCTGGAAGAAAAAATAGCAGGACTGGAAGAAGATATCGTGCGTGCGGCAACGGATTTTGTAAAGCTGAATGAGCTGACGAAACAAAAAGACGGGGCGGCTGCCCTTCTGGAGGAAAAAATGGACCGGTGGATGTTTTTGGAGGACAAGGCAGCCAGAATAGAAGCCGGAGAACTGGAGGAAAATTCTGATGAATAAAAAACTGGAACGAAACGACCCGTGCTGGTGCGGGAGCGGCAAAAAATACAAGCAGTGCCATATGCGCTTCGATGAAAAAATCCACAGCTTTGAGCTGGAAGGGCATATGGTGCCGGACCACAGCATCATAAAAACGCCGGAGCAGATAGAAGGTATCCGGGAGAGCGGTAAAATAAACGTGGCAGTGCTCGATTATGTGGCGGAGAATATCCGTGCGGGTATCAGCACCGAAGAAATCAACCGGATGGTGGATGAAAAGACGAGGGAGCTGGGCGGTATCCCCGCGCCTCTGGGGTACGAGGGCTTTCCGAAGAGCGTCTGCACCTCGATCAATAACGAGGTATGCCACGGTATCCCTGATGAGAGTGTTATCCTGCAGGAGGGCGATATCATCAACGTGGACGTTTCCACGATTTATAACGGATATTTTTCGGATTCGTCGAGAATGTTTGTGATAGGGAAGGCGACGCCGGAGCGAGAGAAGCTTGTGCGCGTGGCGAAAGAGTGTATGGAAGAAGGTATCAGGGCGGTAAAGCCGTGGACATTTCTGGGAGATATGGCGGACGCGGTAAACAGCCATGCGAAGAAAAACGGCTGCAGCATCGTTGTGGATATCGGGGGGCACGGCGTGGGACTGGAGTTTCACGAGGACCCGTTCGTGAGCTATGTGACGCCGAAGGGGACGGAAATGCTCATGGTGCCGGGCATGGTGTTTACGATTGAGCCGATGGTCAACGCCGGGACGGAAGAAATCTATATTGATGACGACAACGGCTGGACGGTCTATACGGAAGACGGAAGGGACTCTGCTCAGTGGGAGGTAACGGTGCTCGTGACGGAGGACGGCTGCGAGGTCCTCGTCTGGTAATAGATGACACCGGGAAGCGTGCAGGAGGCGTTTTCCGGTGTCAATTTCTTTTTTTACCAAGCTCCCAGAATGCAACGGCGCTGGCAGCAGCAACGTTCAGGGAATCGACGCCGTGCGCCATCGGGATTTTTACGGTATAGTCGCAGTCTGCAATGGTTTCGGAGGCGAGACCATCGCCCTCGGAGCCGAGGATGACTGCCAGTTTTTCGGCAGAAGTCAGGCGAGGGTCATCGATGGAAACGGAGTCATTTCGGAGCGCCATTGCGACAGTCAGAAAACCGTGCTCGCGCAATGTCTGCATTCCGGCATCCTGCCATGAAGAAGTATCGTCAAAAAATGTCCACGGGATTTGGAATACCGTTCCCATGCTGACGCGGATGGCGCGGCGGTAGAGAGGGTTGCTGCATCCGGGCGTCAACAGGACCGCGTCCATGTGCAGGGCGGCGGCAGAGCGGAAGATGGCGCCGACGTTAGTGGGATTCATAACGTTTTCAAGGATGGCAATGCGGCTGGATGTCCGGCAAAGCTCAGATACGGAGGGGAGGGCCGGGCGTCGCATGGCGCAGAGCATCCCGCGCGTGAGGGCAAAGCCGGTGAGCTGTGTGAGCACTTCAAAGGGCGCGGTGTACACCGGGATGTCCGGGCAGCGCAGAAGAAGTTCTTTTGCCTGTGTTTCCACATGCCTATCCTCCACAAGAAAAGAAAGCGGAATACAGCCTGCGTCGAGGGCGCGTTCTATGACCTTCGGGCTTTCTGCGATAAAAATGCCTTTCGACGGGTCGTCGCGGTTTAAAAGCTGGTTTTCGGTGAGCCGTGCATAGACATCCAGCGCTTCGTCATAAAAATCTGTGATAGTAATGATATTTGCCATAATATTCCTTATTCTGTCGGATTTTCAGAAAATCCGGCTTCTTTTAATCTTTGATTCCATTTTTTTACCGCGTCAGGAGCGAGCTTGCAGACGGCGCGATCGTAAGTATAAATTCCGTTAGTCTCTTCTTCTATATCAGAAAGCTGTGTGTAAACGGAAGCTCCGATGCCTTTCTGTACGGCAGGGAGGACGGTGCGCTCCATGAGCTTTTCATAGGCGGCGGTGAGCGTTTCCGACGAGGTGAATTTTTTATAGCCATAAACCTTTTCGCAGGCGGAATGCTCCGGCATGGAAAAAGAATAACCGCCGAATTCCGTGAGCGCAAGGGCGCGCGCAGGTTCCGGCTTAAAATTCAGCGTCAGAAAATAATAGTGAAGGCTCATGATATCGCCGGCCTTCTGGTCGAACCAGCCGCTGGCATGGTCGACGGTGCGGGTGGGATCGAGCTGTTTTAAACGGGCGGCTGCATCCGCAGCCAGAAACTGTCCCCAGCCCTCATTGAAAGGCACCCATGTCACGATACTCGGATGATTATATAAAAATGCGACCGTTTCCTCCATTTCTCTCAAAAATTCCTCCCGGCCCTCGGGCTGGCTGCGGGAGAGCAGGGAAAAATGTTTCTCACCGTCGGAAAATGGAAGATGGTGCCAGTTCATGAGCGTGGCGAGATAGGTCACAAACCAGCTTTTGTAGGAAGAACCGCCGTTTACCATATCCTGCCATACGAGGATGCCGAGCTGGTCGCAGTGATAGTAAAAACGCTCCGGCTCGAGCTTGGCGTGCTTGCGCAGCATATTGAAGCCCAGCTCCTTCATGCGCAGGATATCCGAGGCGAGGGCTTCATCCGTCGGTGCGGTGTAAAGGCTTTCGGGCCAGTAGCCCTGGTCGAGCACGCCCGCCTGAAAATAGGGCTTATTGTTCAGAAAAAATCGCTGTTTTCCATCGGGGGCAGTCTGGATATCGCATTTGCGCATGGCAAAATAGCTGGAAACCCGGTCAGTGTCGGTGCGGATGCTGATCTGATAGCAAAAGGGGTCCTCCGGGCTCCACGGGTGAAAACCGGGCAGGCTGATGGCGATAGTTTCATTGGACATGCCGGAGATACAGAAGGAATCCACATCCTTTCCCGCGATCATGCAGTCGACTTCAACGGAGTCTTTGGTCACGACGCGCAGGTTCATCCGGCTGTTGTCATAATCCGGGGTGAAAAAAAGCTGTTCGATATAGTTGTCCGGTACGATTTCAGCCCATACCGTCTGCCAGATGCCGCTCTGGGCGGTATAGAACATACCTCCGGGTAAAAGCGCCTGCTTGCCGCGGGAGTGGTATGAGGAGTCGGTCAGGTCCTGAACGCGCACGAGAAGTTCATTGTCCCCGCTTTGAAGAAAGCCTGTCATTTCCAGGGAAAAGGGCAGATAACCGCCCGTATGGCTGGCTGCGTGGGCGCCGTTGATATAGACGTCGGCAATCTGGTCGACCGCTCCGAAATGAAGCAGGATGCGTTTGCCGGGCTGGGGGCGCGTGATGGAGAAGGTGCGCCTGTACCATAAAAATCTGTTTGGCTCCAGTCTTTTATTCACGCCGGAGAGTATACATTCCGGAGAAAAAGGAACAAGGATTTTGTCCTCAAACTGCTGTGGGGGCTCCGGGGAGTCAGTGAAAGCGCAGTCCCAGTATCCGTTCAGATTCAGATAGGAAGTGCGCACGAGACAGGGGCGCGGGTATTCTGGAAGCGCGTTGTGTTCGCTGACATCGGCGCTGAATTTGGTCTGAAGCGGTTTCATGCTGTGTTCCTCCGTTTGGTATCGATGGTTTCTTTCAGTATAATGGAAAGCGTTTTGGTTTACAAGGTGTTTTGGTCTCAGGACACGGTCCCTGGGCGTAACAGTCCGGCTCTTTGGCAGTATCCGGAGTTGATATCAGGAAAAAGATACATTATACAGCGTTTATGTCGAGTTTTCAATCAGTTTGTAACTGAATGACAGGAGGAGAATTTTATAATAAGATGTAGATATCAACAAGCAGAAACGGGGGCGACCGGATGAAGAGCAGGATGACGATTGTAGAGGCATTGGATGAGAGGGATTTGCTGGTAAAGAAAATAGAGAGCAAGATAAAGAAGCTCCAGCCGGTCGCGCTGACTTGTGCCGAAGGAGAGCTGACATGGGAGAAGCTTCAGCCGAAAGAAGTATTTTGTGTGCGGGCGAAGTCTGCGTTGCAGCAGATAAGGGATATGATAGAACGGTATGACAGCCTGAATATGGCGCTGGCGCTGTCCAACGCGGAGACATTTGTGGATACGTCCCGTGGAAGGATGAGCATATCCTGTGCAGTCGCACTTAAAAACCGGCTGCGGGGGAAAGGCCCTCACGGCAAGGAGACGCTGTTTGAGGAACGGCTGGCAGAGCGCCTGAACAGCTGTTACGAGGACAGGGAAGGAGAGCTGCGGCGCCTGAACAAACTGGCAGGACAGGAGGGGATGCGCCGGAAGAAGGGCGCGCAGCACATTGTAGTAGTTCAGAATTCAAGGGCATCGCGTTCGTGCACCGGGAAAATGCCTCTTCAGTTTCCTGGAGCGGAGGCATCCAGACAGAAGGACGGGAACTGGTCAGGAGGAGAAGGTAAACTGATATTGCTTGACCCGTTGGATGCGAAACAGATGGCGGATAAGATGGTAGAGGATCGTCTGGATTTTTTGTCAGAGCTGGAAACAAAGATTAAGATTTCCAATGCTTCGACATGGATAGAAGTATGATATATATGCCCTCCGTACGAAAATTCCAAAACCGGTATAAGGAAGCGGCGAAAAGTCCGGGTATCCTTACATAGTCTGGTATTATGCGGAAGTATAGATTTTGACTGAGTACGCAGGTCTGCACACAGGTGTGAGGACTGAAATCCATGGGAACGGTTTGGCCTGGCCGGGGCAGGAGTATCCGCGTGGCTGTGCGGCGGGCATAGTTTTTTTATGGCATAGGGGATATCCCCCTATGCCATAAGTTTTCTATAGACAAAATATCTGACGGAAAAAGGCAGAGACCTGACGTTGGAGCGGGGAATCTGTTATAATCATATCAACTTCTATTTGGGGGAATAGGGGAACGATATGTCAGTGGATGCAGGAAAGGATGTGGACAGATGCAGGGATATCCGGTGATCGATGTGCATAGAACAGGGCTTCGGCTGAAAGAAGCCTGCGAAAAGCAGCATCGCACGGCGAAGGACGTACAGAAGTTTTTGGGGTTGGCAGCGCTTCAATCGGTATATGGGTGGTTTCGGGGGAAGACGCTGCCGTCATTGGATAATTTTTATGCGCTGAGCTGTTATCTGGGGATGCGCATGGAGGATATGGTCGTGACAAAGGGAGAGCAGGGAAGAGGGATGGAGAGAGAGGCATTTCAGGCGCTTCAGAGAAGGATGATGGCATATGTGGCATTTTGTTTTGAAGAAGAGGGAAAGGCGCTGCTGTCTGTATCAGCTTCGGGCACCCGCTCCGTGGAGCATAAAAATGCGGCGCAGAGCAGGCCTTTGTGATTTAAGAGAGTTTATGGTTGTAGAGATGAAGGAGGGCTGTTATACTGGAAAGAAGAGATTTTGCAGGGAGCTGAATCACGGAGGCGGCAGGATGATCACGAGGGAAAAAATTCGCAGGATGGCAGGCTATTCTTTTTCACGGGGAGAAGACATATACCGCCGCGGGAAAATAACGAAATTCGAGGTGGAAAGGTGCGGGAATAACGACAGGATTTCTGCGGATGTCCGTGGGAGCGGAGGAAATGTATATGGTGTTTCCCTCACGGTTGATTTTGAATCGGGATCTTTGGAGGGCAGCTGGTGCGACTGTCCTGCATTTTATTCCTATGAGGGGATATGCAAACACTGTACTGCCGTTTTGCTTAAATATATATCCGAGCCGCATATGACGGCGGACAGACAGAAATCCCTGTCGGATTATCTGGGGGACATGGAAAGACAGCGCAGGCGGCAGACGACGTGGCAGATAAAGGAACTTTTACGGAAGCAGTCGGTAAGGCAGGCACTTCCGGCGCTGCAGGGCAAAACCTGCGGCAGTGTGCATCTGGAACCGGAGCTGGTATGTACTTCGACGGGATGTACGGTTGAGTTCCGTATCGGGATCAACAGGATGTATGTGCTGAAGGATATTTTTGGATTTATGACCGCGATGAGGGATCAGGAGACTGTTTCATACGGGAAGAGCCTGCAGTTTTTACATGTCCCGGAAAGCTTTGACGAAGAATCGAAGCCGTTGGCTGCATTCATCGTCAGGATGGCACAGCGCCTTGAACGGCAATATCAGCAGGAGAGCGCGTATGTGTGGAGCATGCGGGGAGGACTTCCGAAGATGCGCGCGCTGCCTCTGGATGCCAAAGGTCTGGATGATTTTCTGGATGCCGTCGGTCAGAAAAGCTTCCTGTGCAGGAGAGAGGATAAAGAGGGGATGATGCAGGTCGCTTCCGGACCGCTGAAGCTTGCGGTGGAGGTGAATGGAAACCGGGAAGGGGCAGAGCTTTCTCTGGAAAACGTACCGGGGTATGAGACAGAGAAGGGGTGCGTTTATTTTCGAGAGGACGGGATATACCGGATTACGAATGAAGAACTGGAAGGGGGCAGGGATTTTCTGGAATGTATGCGCAGGATACCGGGGAGAAAGGCATTTATCCAGAAAGAGGATCTTCCGGCATTTTTCAGACAGCTCATGCCGGTTTTAAAGGAGCGGTTTGAATGCAGGGTCAGCGGGATAGATGAAAGCGCACTGGGAATCGTGCAGCCGAAATTCAGATTTTATCTGGATACCCCGCAGGAGGATATGATATCCTGCAGAGCGGTGGCTGAGTACGGAGAACGGGAGTACAGCATTTACGCCCCGGAAAAGGATGCGGAGATGCGTGATCTGCTGACGGAATCAGGGGCGGCAGGAGCAGTAGGTATATACTGCAATGCATATGATGAGTCTCAGGACAGCATGGTTGCAGCGGAAGACGAGCTGATATACCGAATCTTGACAGAAGGAGTGGAACGGCTGCAGCAGATAGGCGAGGTTTATATATCAGATGCGCTCAGAAAGCTTCGCATCATTCCTGCGCCGTCCGTATCAGTCGGGATATCCCTGGGAGGTGACCTTTTGAAGCTTTCGATAACTTCGGAAGATATGCCGAAAGAGAAGCTGGCGGAGATTTTGTCGCGGTATGACAGGAAGCGTAAGTTTTACAGGCTGAGGGACGGCAGTTTTGTGCAGATGGAGGGAGCGGCGCTGAATCCGCTGCTGGAAGCAAAAAAGGCGCTGGGGCTGACGGAGAAGCAGCTTCTGGAAGATAAAATAGAAGTCCCGCGCTACAGGATGCTGTATCTGGATGAAGAGTTTTCTGAAAATGGCGGGATACAGGTAATCCGGGATGAGGGATTCCGGAGGGCTGTGGAATGTCTGCAGGACAGCCTGGACCGGGAATATGAGATACCGGAAGGCTTAAACGGCGTGCTTCGGGAATATCAGAAGCAGGGATACCGCTGGATGAGAGGCCTGCATGCGAACGGGTTCGGAGGGATTCTCGCAGATGATATGGGTCTGGGAAAGACGCTGCAGGTAATAACCTTTCTGCTGGCGGAAAACCGGGGCTGCAGCCTCATCGTGTGCCCTGCCTCCCTGGTCTATAACTGGAAAAAGGAGCTGGAGCGGTTTGCGCCGCAGCTCAGGGCGGAAGTGGCGGCAGGAACGGCGATGCAGCGCAGGGAGTTTTTTGAAGGAGAGCTGCCGGATGTGCTCATCACTTCCTATGACCTTTTACGGAGGGACATGGCATATTATGAGAAGCTTCACTTTTTCTGTCAGGTCATTGACGAGGCGCAGTATATCAAAAACCACGGCACGCAGTCGGCGAAGGCGGTCAAGAAGATAAGGGCGGAGTTTAAACTGGCGCTGACGGGGACTCCGATAGAGAACAGACTGAGCGAGCTGTGGAGTATCTTTGATTATCTGATGCCGGGTTATCTGTATGGATACCAGCGTTTTCGGGAAGAGCTGGAACAGCCCATCGTCTCGGGAGAGGATGAGGATGCGGCAAAACGGCTGCAAAAGCTGATACATCCGTTTGTTTTGAGGCGTCTGAAAAAAGATGTTCTGAAGGATTTGCCGGACAAGCTGGAAGAAAATATATATGCCGGGATGGAAGGCGAACAGCAGGAGCTTTACGACGCCCATGTGAAGCGGCTGGAGCTTATGCTGGAAGAAAAGACGGACGAAGAATTTGATACCGGAAAACTCCAGATACTCGCGGAGCTGACAAGGCTTCGACAGCTGTGCTGTGACCCGGGACTTCTATATGAAAAATATGAAGGCGGGTCGGCGAAAAAGGAGCTGGCGATGAACCTGATACGGAGCGCAGTCGAAAGCGGTCACAAGGTCCTGCTGTTCTCCCAGTTTACGACGATGCTGGACAGGCTTGCCGATATGCTGGAGGTAGAAGGAATCGCATATCATATGCTGACGGGAGCGACGCCAAAGGAGAAACGGGCGCAGATGGTGGAAGCTTTTGAACGGGACGATGTTCCGGTATTCTGTATTTCGCTGAAAGCCGGAGGCACGGGACTGAATCTGACAGCTGCAGATGTGGTGATCCATTTTGACCCGTGGTGGAATGTGGCGGTACAGAATCAGGCGACTGACCGCGCGCACCGGATAGGACAGAAAAATGTGGTGACGGTCTGCCGGCTTATCGCAAAGGGAACAATAGAAGAAAAGATACTGGAGCTTCAGGAGAGAAAAACGGAGCTTGCCGATAAAATCCTGGGTGGGGAAGGGTTTGGTGGACAGAAGCTGTCGCGCGAAGAAATACTGAAGCTGCTCAGATGAGGCATTTTTGGGGATGAAAATGTCAGAAAACGGTGAAAAGAGAGGAGAACGTTCAAGATGAGAGATTATAAGAAGTATATTGCAGAGGCAGGCATGGAGCTGGGATTCCCGGAAGAAGGAACAGAGGCGCTTTCAGAAGCATGGGAAAAGCTGACGGAGCGGACAGGCCTTTCGGAAGAAAAAGCGGAAGATGCTGTAACCGCGTTTTTATCATGGATAGATAAGTATGATAAGGATGAAAAGATGGATTACGCAGCGGCGCTTCAGGCGGCTGAGGATGCCGGAAATGCTGTGGGAGTTCATCCTTATACAACGCAACTTTTACTGTTTTTGTGCATGACGGCGCATTTGAAGGAGCTTTACATACAAAGAGGGATAAGTCTGGGTATCTGGCGGGATTCCTGCAAGGATTTACAGTGGAAGCTTTTAGAGTGCCGGAAAATGTATGGAATCTGGGGAAGCTTTGTTGCGAGATGGTTTCCGGGATTTTTTGAACTGACAAGGTTTGCCCTGGGACGTCTGCAGTTTGAGCTGGTGGATTTCCCTGAAGGGTATGAGAAGGCGGGAAGGAAAAAGCCGGAGGGGATGACAAAAGCCATCAACGTACATATCCCTTCCTGCGGGAAGCTGGACATGGAACAGTGTCACGCCTCCTATCGACAGGCGGCGGTATTTTTTGCGGAGGCGTTCCCGGGAGAGGAAGTGGCGGTCTGCTGTGAATCCTGGATGCTTTATCCGCCTCATAAGCAGTTTTTAAAGCCGGATTCCGGAGTGGTGCGCTTTATGAGCGAGTATGATATTTATGAGACATACGAGCAGGATGGTGACCTGTGGAGGATTTTCAATCTTGATTATAAAGGAAATCCGGATGAGCTTGCGGAGGATACCGGTATGCAGCGGGGATACAAGAAGTGGCTGCAGGACGGGAATCATGCCGGCTGCGGGAAGGGCGTATTCTTCCTGAAAAAAGTGTGAAATGGAGATTATCATGGAAAAACAGGAACAGGGAATCCGTAAGGTCTGGCATTTTTTACGACCGACGGTCATCGGGGCGTCGGTCGTACTTGTTATTTTCTTTGCGTTGCAGGGGATACCGATGAATCAGACGCTCGACCGGAGAACGGATATCAAAGCTGTCAAGGTAACCCAGAATGGGGTGGAACGCATCCTGACGGATGAAGAAGAGATGAGGAGCGCGGCAGAGGTGGCAGGGATGCTTGCGCGGAGGTTCCCGACAGAGCAGAAAGCGGAGCCGGATACCTGCTATGTATTTACATTTCAGAATGGGAGCGAGCTGACGGTAGGCTCCTATGAGAACGATATTTATTATAATGGAAAATGGTATACGGGGGCGGCATCCACGCCGGAGCTGTTCAAACGTGTGACCGGAAGCAGGTTTTTCGTTATAGAAGCGCCGCAGGAATAAAAAGTCCGGCACAGGAGCATGAAAAGCCGGAAAAGGGAGAAGAGCATGAGGATTTTGCTGGTTATCGATCAGTTCGATGAGGGGAATAACGGAACGACGATGAGCGCACAGAGGTTTGCGAGGGCGCTTCAGGAGGATGGGAATGAAGTGCGTGTGGCGGCTTCGGGAAAGGCTGCGGAAGGCAAATATCCTATGCCGGAGATTCATTTTTTTCCGATAGCGGACTCTATTATCAAAAGTCAGGGCATGGTATTGGCAAAGGCAGACCCGGTAACTCTGCAGCAGGCGATAGAATGGGCGGATGTGGTCCATTTTATGATGCCGTTTGCGCTTTCAAGGGTCGGTGTGCGCATGGCGAAGGAAATGGGGAAGCCTGTGACGGCGGCTTTCCATGTTCAGCCGGAGAATATTACATCCACGCTCCATCTGGGGCACAGCAAGAGGGTGAACGAGCTGTTGTACCAGTGGTTTCGTGACGATTTCTACGACCAGTTCACGCATATCCACTGCCCGAGCGATTTTATCGCAGGACAGCTCAGAGAGCATGGATATCGGGCAAAGCTGCATGTCATTTCAAACGGTGTGTCAGAACAGTTTTATCCGAGAAAGAAAGAAAAAGAAGCCGGATTTGCCCATAAATTCGTAATCCTGATGATAGGGCGCTATTCGGAAGAAAAAAGGCAGGATGTGCTCATCAAAGCGGTTAAAAAATCCGCCCACTCCGATAAGATACAGCTGGTGCTTGCCGGGCAGGGACCGAAGGAAAAGGCGCTGAAGCGTCTGGGACGCTCCCTGAAAAATCCGCCGGTAATGGGATTTTTTGATACGGAGAGACTGTGCGAGCTGATGGCGATGAGTGACCTGTATGTACATGCGGCGGATGTGGAGATAGAGGCAATAGCGTGCCTGGAGGCAGTAGCGGCAGGGCTTGTTCTGGTCATCGCAGATTCCCCGTTGTCTGCAACACCGCAGTTTGCGCTGGATGAGAGAAGTCTGTTCAAAGCAGGAGACGCGAAGGATTTGGCGGAGCGCATCGACTGGTGGTACGAGCATGCGTCGATAAGGCGTCAAATGGAAAAGACCTATGCGCAGAGCGCGGAAAAATACCGCTTGAAGAACAGCATCCGTCTGGCGGAGCAGATGTTTGAAGAAGCTATCGCAGAGGGAAAACAGAAGGAAGGGAAGCTGCAGAGTGCGGAAAAAGAATGAACAGGAAAATGAGTTCCGTCCGGAAGGGATACCATACCGGTTTTTAAAATGGGTCATTGTGCGGCTTTTTCCGCCGATATTCCGTGCTCTACGGATGGAGGGTAGTGGGGCGGATCCCGGAGGAAGTGATGAAAAGAGGATGTGTGACGGTATGCAATCATATCCATACGCTTGACTGCGTGATGCTCGCATGTGCTTTTCGAAATCATACGATGCAGTTTTTAACGCTCCGGGACAATCTTAGGATGCCGGTCGCAGGTCCTATCGTCAGGCTGATGGGAGGCATTGGGCTTCCGGAAAGGCTGGACGGTTGGAAAGCGGTCTACAGGCGTGTAGAGAAGGCATTCGGAGAAGGACAGTTTTTACAAGTGTATCCGGAAGGAGAGCTGGTCAGCGGATGCAGGACTCTGCGCGCATTTAAGCCGGGAGCCTTTACTTTTGCCGTAAAATACGGCAGACCGGTAGTTCCGTGTCTGCTCCGTTATTATCCGCGCTACAGAGCAGAGAGAAGATGCCGGGACGGGCTGGAGCTTGTTGTATTGGAGCCGGTTTTTCCCCCGGAAGGAGTAAAGGGACGGAAGGCGGCAGAGCTGATGGAAGAGGCTGTGCGAAAAGAGATGGAGAAAGCGCTGGGAAAAACAGCCGGATAAGGGAAAAGAAAGGACAGACATCATGAAGATAACATGGCTTGGAACTGCGTGCGTCAGAATAGAAGCGGAAGGGGAACGGCTTTTATTTGACCCGTTCGTTCAGTTACTCGGCGGTGAGAATCCAAACTGCATCGATGATTTCAGGAATGACAGCACGATATTCATCACACATGGTCATCTGGATCATCTGCTGGAGGTGCCGGAACTTCTGGATACGGAAACCGGTACCGATGCTACGGTATTTTGCGGACAGAAGGCGGCGGATACGCTGGAAAAGATTGTGGAGGACAGCGGGAATGCGGTTATCGTAAAGCCGGGAGATGTGCTCAGGATCGGCGGTGTGACAGTACGTGTGTGGGAAGGAAAGCATGCCCGTCCGGGGGTCGCGGCAGGCGTAAAGAAACTGTTTTCGGGGCGTTTGTTCCATTATCTGAAAAATGCGCTGGCGTTGGCATATCTGCATCCGAAGTTTCCGGAGGGAGGACAGACTCTGATATATGAGGTATGTGCGGAAGGAAAACGGGTGCTTGTGATGGGCAGTCTTGGGCTTTTGGAGGATATCGAATATCCGCAGGGAGCCGATATCCTGCTTTTGCCTTATCAGGGGAGCGCCTGTCTGGAAAGCGCAGCGTTGGATGTGGTGGCGCGTCTTATGCCTAAGCGGATAATGCTGGACCATTTTGACGACGCGTTCCCGCCGGTGTCAGAGAGCGTGGATACGCGGGGCTTTAAAAAGCTGATGGACCGGGAATATCCGCACATACGGGTAGTGAAGCCGACGGCGGGAAAGACTGTGGAAATCTAAAATATTTTCCCACGGCTTCCGATTATATGCTATAATACACACGACAGTATGCCCTTTTTTCAAGAATGAGGCATGCTGACCATACACCGGAGCGTTATCGATGAGTATCAATTCTATGATTTTTTTGACGGCGTTTCTGCCGCTCATATTTGTGCTGGACAGGATATGCATGCACAAAACTGCATTGAAAAATATTTTGCTGCTGCTGGCGAGCCTTGTTTTTTATGCGTGGGGTGAGCCAGTCTATATTTTATTGCTGCTGGCGTCTATCGCAGTCAATTACGGCGTGGGGCTGTGGCTGGGAAGGATGAGGGCACAGAGCGTCGGGGCAAAGGCGGTTCTTACGGCAGGCATCGCCGCAAATCTGCTGCTCCTTGGCTATTATAAATATTTTGATTTTTTCCTGCGTATCATAAACAGGCTGTTTGGCAGCGGGTTTGAAATGCGGAATATCCCGCTTCCGATCGGAATCTCGTTTTTTACCTTTGGAGCGATTTCATATTTGACGGATCTGTATCGGGGACGCTATGAAGCGGAAAAGAATCCGGTAGATATGGCGTTGTATATGTCGTTTTTCCCGAAGATTTCGATAGGTCCGATAGCGCGGTATCAGGAGTTTGGGCCGCAGCTTAAAAACCGGACGGAAACGATGGAAAAGACGGCGGAGGGTATCAGGCGTTTTGCCTATGGTCTTGCAAAAAAAGTGCTGATAGCGAATATCCTTGGCGCAGGTGTGGATAAGATATACGGACAGGATATCAACAGCATCAGCAGCGCGCTGATGTGGTGTGCGGCGCTTTTATATTCTCTCCAGATATACTATGATTTTTCGGGCTTTTCCGACATGGCGGTCGGGCTTGGAAAAATGTTCGGCTTTGATATCTGTGAAAACTTTAACTATCCGTATCTGTCCGGCTCCATCCAGGAGTTCTGGCGGCGATGGCACATTTCTCTGAGCAGCTGGTTCCGGGATTATCTGTATATCCCGCTGGGCGGCAACCGCAAAGGGAAGATGCGGACATATCTGAATCTGGGCATCGTCTTTCTGGCGACCGGGCTGTGGCACGGGGCAACGACGGCGTTTATCGTGTGGGGGATGCTGCATGGATTTTTTATCATTCTGGAACGGCTTGGCTTAAAGAAGCTTCTGGATAAGGCGGGCGTTTTCCGCTATGTTTATACGGAGCTTGTGGTCATCTTCGGCTGGGTGATATTCCGGGTGGCAAATCTGGGACCGGCATGGGAATACATCAAGCGGATGCTGATGCCGTGGCGTTATACAGAGAGCAGCTTTGCCCTGCAGGAGCTGGTCAGCAACCGGTGTATTGCGATGGCGGTCGTTGGTGTGCTCGGCATGGGAGTGATACAGACTGTTGTGAAAAAGCTATGTCCCTCTGCTGAGAAGTTAAAGGGCGGCGTTCTGGAGCTTATCTGCTGCATGTTCCTGATAGCGGCGTCAATGCTGCTTTTGGTGAACGGGACGTACAGTCCTGCTATCTATCTGAATTTCTAACGTAAAAAGGGTGAACATATGAAAAAAAGGATGGCATCGGCATGGATAATCTGTTTCGGGCTTTTGCTTTTGCTGCCGGGAGCTGTATGGTCTGTGACGAAGGAGCATTTTCAGACAGAGGCGTCGGAAAAAGAGGTATCAACGGAGCTTCCGAAACTGACAAAAGAAAATTATCAGGAATATGCTGCGGCGGCAGAGAATGCCTTTAATGCATCGGTTCCGTTCCGCAGCCAGCTCATCACGCTGTCAAGTCTGGCAGACGTGAAGCTTTTTCAGGAAAAGAGCATCAATGACAAGGTTGTACTGGGCGATGAGAACTGGCTGTTTTACAGCATGGAATCCAATATACAGGATTATAAGGGAACGAATCTTTTTACCGGAGATGAGCTGGTGCAGATAGCCTCCCAGCTGACTGTATCCGCGGAATGGCTGGAGAGCAGAGGGAGCGAGTTTGTACTGTTTATCGCACCGAATAAGGAAACAGTCTATGGAGAGGATCATCTTCCGGCTTACTATAAAAAAGGGGAGATGACGAGAGCACAGCAGCTTGTCAGCTATCTGCGGGAAAATACGGATATCCGCGTGGTGTATCCGGAAGAAGAGATGAAAGCGCATAAGGATGAGCAGGCGCTGTACTGGCATTATGATACCCACTGGAATGCGGCGGGCGGCTACATCGGGGCAAGGGAGCTGCTTTCAGAGCTTGGGATAGGTATCCCTCCGCTGGAGGATATGACTCTGGCACAGGACAGCTTTTCGGGCTATGATCTTGCAAGGATGATGAACCTGCAGTCTTACTATGAAAAAAAGATGCCTGCCGAGGAAAATTATGTAGTGACAGGTTATCCGTACAACAACCTGCAGGCGGTTTCCATAGATGATGCAACGGCGCTCGTATATCATTCGGACGCGCCGGACCGGAGGCGTCTGTTTATGGTGAGGGATTCTTTTGGCGCCGGGATGGCAGGACCTGTTGCGGCAAGCTTTGCGGACACCTATATGGCGCATTGGAACGGATTTTTTGAGCAGTCTATGGTAGAAGAACAGAAACCGGACATTTTTGTGCTGGAACTGGTCGAGAGACGTTTGGACTATCTGTTCACGTTTTGTCTGTCGGACTGAATATAACGGGAAGTGCGGTTTGGATGTTTCCTGTTTTCGGGAATAACGGATGCTGGCTGTACGGCAGGGCTGCGGATAAGGCGGTCCGCCTGCGGCGGGCATCCTTCTATATTTAAAAAGAAAGGCAATTTATGGGCGCACAGAAAAAGCAGAACAGTTCATTTGTCAAACAGGCGGGGATATTGGCTGCGGCAGGTATCATTTGCCGTATCATCGGTCTTTTATACAGAAGCCCTCTGACGGGTATCATAGGGGAAACGGGAAACGGTTACTATGCGCCGGCATACCGCTATTATCAGATGATACTGCTCATCTCGTCATACAGCATCCCGGCAGCGGTATCAAAAGTCATCTCCCAGCGTCTCGCGGTGCATCAATATAAAAATGCACAGAGGATTTTTCATTGTTCGATCATTTATGTGGTGGTTGTGGGAGGAGCTGCCAGTCTGTTTGCATTTTTTGGAGCAGACTTCCTGATTCCCGGGCGCGCTGCGATGGTTTTGCGGACATTGGCTCCGACAATCTTTTTTTCCGGGCTTCTGGGAGTGCTGAGAGGATATTTTCAGGCGAATAAGAGCATGGTTCAGACATCAGTATCTCAGATACTGGAGCAGATTTTGAATGCGGCAGTCAGTATGCTGGCAGCATGGGCTCTGATGCAGATATTCGCGAAGGAAGACGACCTGACGTGTTCGGCGTGGGGGGCAGTCGGAAGCGCGGTTGGAACGGGTGTGGGTGTTTTGGTGGCGCTCGCCTTTATGCTGATGATATATCAGATGAATAAAGGGGTGATACGGCGCAGGCTGGAGCGGGATCGTTCGACGGATCTGCTTGGGACAAAAGAGATTTTCAAAATCATTCTGTTCATGGTGACGCCGGTGCTTTTGAGCACCTTTGCATATAATGCCAGTGCGCTGATCAATCAGACGCTGTATCTGAATCTGATGCAGTCGGTGCATGGGGCTTCTTATGAGGAGATAACCGTTATCAACGGGATTTACGATACGGAAGCAGTAGGGCTTTCCAATATCCCTATCGCCATTGCATCTGCGATGGCGTCGGCTATCCTGCCAAGTATTGCGGGGAGCTTTGAGACAAAAAATAAAAAAGATGTGAACAAGAAGATAGGAGTAGCGATAAAGACTATCATGTTTCTGGCGATTCCGGCGGCAGTGGGTATGACGGTGCTTGCGCGCCCTATTGTCTGGGTCTTATATAATACAAATGCAGACAGCATTACGTTGGGAGGAAGACTGTTGGCGGCTTTGGGCTTGAGTATTGTTTTTTATTCGCTTTCGACGCTGAGCAATTCCATTTTACAGGCAGTGGGGCAGGCGTCCCGCCCTGTGACGAATGCGGTGATAGCGCTGGCGGTGCAGACGGCGGTTGCCGGATTGCTGCTGGGATTTACGGAGCTTGGGATTTACAGCCTGCCGGTTGCAGTAACGGTTTATTCGCTGTTAATGTGTCTGTTGAACGGACATTATGTGCGTAAAACGACGGGGTACAGACAGGAAATCGTTACGACCTTTTTGCTCCCGATATGGGCAGCGCTCATCATGGGCATTGCGGTAGCTGGTATTTATTACGGGCTGGCGTTTTTGCTGCCGGAGGGCTACTTTGGAAATCTTGTCAGTCTGGCAGCAGCAGTGGTTGCAGGAGCGCTTGTATATTTTGCGGCAGCGCTGAAGCTGGGAGCTATGACGAAAAAGGAGCTTCTCGGGATTCCAAAGGGCGCAATGGTCGTCAGATTTGCAGAAAAGCTCCGGCTGCTTTAACAAAAATGTAATAAATTAAGAAAAAAGCTGGATTTTTTGGAATTTCGGGAGTACAATGGATAAAATTGGTTGAACCGTGCCCTTTGATATGATGAGGAAACGGACGGGTTCAGCCATGTATTCTATTAATCGGATAAAGTCAAACACTGCCCTTGTTTACAGGGGAATAGATTCAGGAGAGGAATTTATGAGGAAAACAAGCCTGTTTTTTCTGGCTGCCGGTCTGACAGCTATGTTATGTGCATGCGGTTCTGGGGAAGTGAAGGAGACGCCGGTCCCCAGTGAGAATATGAGTTCGGAAGAAGCTTCTGCTCAGGAGAGCGAAAGTCAGCCGGAAGCTGTTTTACAAGATGCGGTTCCGACCAGCTATCTGACCGGTCTGGAATGTACAGAGGAAGAGAGATCGGAA
>ENA-ORSX01000566-ORSX01000566.1-human-gut-metagenome-genome-assembly--contig:-NODE-566-length-36816-cov-24.090123_pt1 | contig 36816 bp, 32 predicted proteins | sample MGYA00241904_ERZ509172 | MGnify/ENA primary metagenome ERZ509172 (study PRJEB26280, sample SAMEA2338795) | human gut metagenome | biome: human gut; feature: human-associated habitat; material: faeces...
TGAACCATTTTGATATAGTCTGAGCAGTCGATTATCGCTTGCTGAACTGCGGAGCGCGACGAGCTGCTTTGAGACCGTATTTCTTACGCTCTTTCATACGTGGGTCACGTGTCAGGTATCCAGCTTTCTTCAGAACTGGTCTGTACTCTGCATCTGCCTGCAGAAGTGCTCTAGCGATTCCATGACGGATTGCTCCAGCCTGTCCTGTGTATCCACCACCATGAACGTTAACCATTACATCAAATTTATCAAGTGTCTCTGTTGCAACGAGCGGCTGACGAACAACTACTTTCAGTGTCTCCAGTCCAAGATACTCGTCGATATCTCTCTTATTGATTGTGATTTTTCCTGTTCCAGGTACAAGATATACTCTTGCTACAGATTTTTTTCTTCTTCCTGTTCCATAATACTTTGCGTTAGCCATCGTAATGTCCTCCTTTCAACCTTTCCTTAAAATGTCAATACTTCTGGTTTCTGAGCCTGCTGAGCGTGCTCCGGTCCTGCATATACGTGCAGTTTCTGAAGCATCTGTCTTCCCAGTGGTCCCTTTGGAAGCATTCCTTTGACTGCGAGTTCTACAACCTTCTCTGGTTTCTTAGCAAGCAGTTCTGCCAGAGTAGTCTCTCTCATTCCTCCAACATAATCGGAGTGATTGTAATAAATCTTCTGCTGAAGTTTCTTACCGGAAACTTTAATCTTCTCTGCGTTAACTACTACTACATAATCACCTGTATCTACATGTGGTGTAAATTCCGGCTTGTTCTTACCTCTTAATACTTTGGCAATCTCAGAAGCCATACGTCCTAATGTCTGACCTTCAGCGTCAACCACATACCATTTTCTTTCAATCTTGTCTGGGTTAGCCATATAAGTTTTCATGGATGTTCCTCCTGTAATTTTCTTTGTAATCTTGGTTATTCATTCATTGCTTTTATATGAAATCAGCACACTCCGGGGCTTTGGCGTATACTGTTTCTCCTTTTGTCATGCCTAAATAGTATAGTACAGCTCTGCACCAATGTCAACATCTTTTTCAATTATTATACGCTATTATCTCCTATTATTCCCTTCTTCTGTTTCTTCCCTTCTTTTTCTCTTTCGACTTTTTTAGATTCTTATTTTATGATATATTTATATTCACAGGATTTTATTTTGCATTCCTGCAATCATTTTAATAAATTTAAGAAATTCAAGAAATATAAAATATAATTTCTTTTTTAGAATGCTCTTTTTCTAAAAGGGCTGGTACAGAAAGGCGGTATTACTATGTGGGCTTATAATGAAACTTTTTATCAAATCTATCCCATCGGATTTTGCGGTGCACCGGTACACAATGACGGAATTACAGTTCCTCGGATCCGCAAGATCGGAGAGTGGAGCGAATATCTTGAAAAACTTGGAATCGGTTCTATTATTTTAAATCCAATCTTTGAATCTGACAACCATGGCTATGATACCAGGGACTACAAAACCCTTGACTGTCGCCTTGGAACCAACGAGGATTTCATAGAAGTCTGTAAGGAACTCCATAATCATAATGTAAAAATCATGCTCGATGGCGTATTTAACCATGTCGGCAGAGGATTCTGGGCTTTCCGGGATGTCCAGGAAAAGAAATGGGATTCCCCTTATAAGGATTGGTTCCATATCAGTTTCGATGGAAACAGCTGCTATAACGATGGTTTCTGGTACGAAGGCTGGGAAGGACATTTTGAGCTGGTAAAATTGAACCTGCAAAACCCTGCAGTTGTAGATTATCTTTTGGAATGTGTCCGCTTCTGGATTGAAGAATTTGACATTGATGGTCTGCGTCTGGACGTGGCTTACAGCTTAGACCACAACTTCATGCGCCGTCTTCGTTGTTTCTGCGAAGAATTAAAACCGGGATTTGCTCTGATCGGAGAAGTCCTGTTTGGTGATTATAATCTGATTGTAAATGATGAAATGCTGCACAGTTGTACAAACTATGAATGTTATAAGGGAATCCACTCCAGTTTTAACAGTATGAACCTTTTTGAAATTGCACATTCTCTTAATCGACAATACGGTCCGGAACAATGGTGTATTTACCGCGGAAAACATTTGATGAATTTTGTAGATAATCATGATGTCACACGAATCGCAAGTATCCTGGCCAATCCGGAACACCTGCCTCTGACATACGGCATTTTATTCGGCATGCCCGGAATCCCTTGTATTTATTACGGCAGTGAATGGGGAGAAGAAGGCAAAAAGGCTCCTGAGAATGACTACGCCCTTCGGCCATGTTTCGAAGAGCCGAAACCAAATGAATTGACCGAATTTATTACCGGACTCATTGCCATCCGCAGAGACAGCGACGCCCTATGCAATGGCGGTTATCACAATGTTGTAATTACCAACCATCAGTTGATTTTCGAAAGAAAATCCGAATCGGAGCGGGTGCTTGTGGCAATCAATGCAGATGCTTGTGATTTTACCGCTAACAATGGAGAACTCTTCGGCACATACGAAGACTTGATTACCGGTAACGAAGTGCATCTGAACGGTCAGCTTTCCCTCCCCGGATATAGCGTACAATACTTAAAACAGATTTAAGCACATCAGAAAACCGGCAGTTCTTAGGAATCATCTCATACATCACATTCCCTTGTTCTGCCGGTTTTTCTTATTATTTTTTATTCTGTTAGTAATCGCCTTCCCGCATAAATACACCTGCATTTTTTGTCAGACCGAACCTCCGTACAAACCAATCACATTTGCACAGAAACAAATAATACACATTCAATCCACATCCATACAGACTTTCAAAATTCCCCTGTCCCTTTGCCAGAATTACATCCGCATTTTCCAGTGCTTTTCGGGATTCTTCATTAATAGCACGCATGGAAGTTCCTGCGATTCCGGTTCCATTTTCCATCACCGGAACCAGCTCTGTCAATCCGATCTGCTGTGCATCTTCTATCGTTGCATCATTCAAGACCTGCTTTCCGCGAACCAGCGCTGTAATTTCCAGATTCGGAAACTGCTCTTTCAAAAACCGGATCAATTGTTTATCCAACACAATCTCTCCGCAATTATCAGTTACATATACCAGTTTCGATGCTCGCTCCGAATCACTGCAAAAATCTCTATAGCACGTTTCATCCAGTGTCTCATGTTCCACATTTTGAATCAGTGTTTCGAGAACGCTTTCTTCAACTGTGCTCAACGCCCCGTAATCTATATAATTTCCTGCACGTGCATAAAGAATAGCCCGCTCCAGAGGATGCTCTGCACTACTGATCTGCTGCCAGATCTGCGACTCGATATCCAACATCTTTTGATTATGCATTCTCTTAATTTCTTGAAAATCCTGCTCTTCTCCGAAATACTCCTTATACACTTTACTGATATCTTCCACCAATTCCGGCGCTGACGTTTCCACATCACTCTGCCCGATCACACGCAAAACTGCTTTTAGATATTCTGCCTTTTTTGACTCATCCTTCAGACTATGCACCCGTTCTTCCTGGCGTTCCACCATGCAACGGATACAGGCTGCACTCACTCTCATTTTCCCATTCCTCCATGGCATAAAAGGAAGCAGTTTCCTGCTTCCTCTGACACATTTTATCTTTTGATAATTTCTTTTATTTGATGATTGCTTTTATTTGATGATTACTTTGCGGAAATTCTTCTTTCCTCTCTTCAGAACGATTCCGTCTCCTGTAAACCGATCTTTCTCAAATGCCGCATAAATATCAGTTACCTTTTCTCCATCTACAGAGGCGCCACCCTGCTGTACCGCACGTCTTGCCTCAGACTTAGATGGTACAAGTCCGCTCTTTGCAAGAAGTGTCAAAATATCAATTACACCATCTGTAAAATCTTCCTCTGTCAGTTCTGTTGTCGGCATCTCTGCTGCATTTCCCTGACTAAACAGCGCGCGTGCACTTTCCTGTGCTTTCTTCGCCTCTTCTTCACCATGTACCAGACTTGTCAATTCATACGCCAGAATCTCTTTCGCTTTATTCAGCTGAGCGCCTTCCCATGAATCCATTTCATCAATCTGCTCTAACGGAAGGAATGTCAGCATACGGATACACTTCAAAACATCCGCATCCCCAACATTTCTCCAGTACTGATAAAAATCAAAAGGAGAAGTTTTATTCGGATCCAGCCAAACTGCACCTGACTGTGTTTTACCCATTTTTTTACCTTCAGAATTGAGTAACAGCGTAATGGTCATTGCACTTGCATCTTTTCCTAATTTACGGCGAATCAGCTCTGTACCTGCCAGCATATTACTCCACTGATCGTCTCCTCCAAACTGAAGGTTACAGCCATAGTTCTGGTATAATGCGTAGAAGTCATATGCCTGCATGATCATGTAGTTAAACTCAAGGAAACTCAGACCTTTTTCCATTCTCTGTTTGTAACATTCTGCTGTCAGCATACGGTTTACACTGAAATGTGCTCCCACTTCACGCAGTACCTCAATATAATTCAAATCCATCAGCCAGTCCGCATTATTCACCATCAGCGCCTTGCCTTCTGAAAAATCAATAAACTTACTCATCTGCTCTTTGAAACAGTCACAGTTGTGCTGGATTGTCTCCGGTGTCATCATCTGACGCATATCACTTCTTCCGGATGGGTCACCGATCATTCCGGTACCTCCGCCAATCAAAGCAATCGGTTTGTTTCCTGCCATCTGCAGACGTTTCATCAGACAGAGCGCCATAAAATGTCCCACATGAAGGCTGTCTGCCGTTGGGTCAAATCCAATATAAAAAGTTGCCTTTCCATTATTGATCAGTTCTTTGATCAAATCTTCGTCTGTGACCTGTGCGATCAAGCCACGTGCCTGTAATTCTTCGTAAAGTGTCATGATGTTGTTCTCCTTTTCTAATTTCATTTTTTGTTCTCGGTGAGGAAACAAGCAATTATACTTTCCACCAAATTCACCCTTGTGCAAATATAAGTGACTTTGGCTCATTGTCAACACAAAAAACTCGCCCTCACACAAATGTAAGGACGAGTTCTATACCCGCGGTACCACCTTAATTCACAACAGATTCGCACCTGCTGCCTCAGTAACAACTTATGTTCCGCCGCTCTTCTCACTATATAAAAAAGCGATATAACATGCATTGCCATAGCATCTTAACGTCTGCCAATCCGTCACAGCCTACTTGCATTTTATCTTTATCTGTAAGTACGTTCGGTGTGCAGCTCTGAGATGTATTCACAATTAACAGTATCATGCGCCTCTCATCAACCGGCTGCTTTCTGTTTTCTCTGCAAATTGCTACTTGTTCTCTTCTTCGCCTTTATCTATCTGTTGCCTATACTAACCCATTTATCATCCATTTGTCAAGGTCTGATTACAACGTAATTGAAATTTCTGTAATGATTGACAATTCATCCTGACTGCTGTTATTTTTATCAACCACACGAATCGTATAATTTCTTGAACCGGAATATTCCAACGTATATTCTCTCATTTGACTTCCGTCTTCCCGTTCTTCAATCTTACCTCCCCATTTTTCCACAAAATTACCATCTTCATCAATCACTTGAATCTCCGGATTCTGCTCTACCCATTCCTGTGGAATCACAAAATCAATATGCAGATTACTCAGAGTCTGTACAATCTTCTCTACCACAAATCCCTGGTCTTCTGCCTGTACATCAAACACTTGATTTTTACTTTCGTCTTTTGCCACTTCAAAACTCAAATTCCACTCACCTGCAACCGCCTTTGGAGCTTTTGATGTATCCCCGTAATTTGCACTTTCTACCATATCAACATCCAGTTCTACAAGAAACTTTTCCGCAAATGTTTTCTCTGGCATGGATGATTCATCAATATGAATAACACCCACATAAGTCCCGTCCCCTATATCTCTTATATTCATATTTGCGCCAACATAGGTTCCGTCGATTTTTATAACCTCCGGCCCCATCCGATTCTTTAGTGATTCAATATCCGTTTCTTCTACCTGCGTTTCACCGTCTTCTCCAACAGTAACCGTAACAGGTCTCTTCCCTTCTGTTGTTTCATAGGCTCTTCCCAATCGAATTCCATCCACAGTTCCAAGAATGCCTTCCTCATCCTGCACGCCCAATGTAAAATACAGATCATATCCGTCACAGTATGCATCTGTAACTTCCAATTTTATTCCCTGATCCACCGCTGTCATTTGCTCTGTCTGGATCTGCTGTGCATTTTCTTTGATATTTTGATATGCCGTTGTATCTTTATATCCATAAGGTTCTGCATCCCTCGCCTTTACCATTTCATCAAAAATATTTCCAATCAACGGTAGGTCCTTTGCCAGTGTCGGATTGCTTACCAGCACCACACTTCCTGCAAACACTACACAAACTGCTGCCGCTGCTGCTTTCGCCCACGCTGGAAACCGTTTCTTTGCCGCCGGTTTCATTGTCACAACGCCTTGATATATCCGGCGATAAGCATCCTGCATCTTATTTTCTACCTCAGCCGGAATTTCTACCTGCTCTTGAAGATTCTTTTTCATCTTTTCTTCCATCTCAATATCCTCTATTCTAGTCCGTCTCTCTGTCATCTGATATCCCTCGCTTTCCATTTGATCTATCACTGCCGTTACCTCTTATATTTCACTGGTTCGGCAATCCATCTCCCCATATTCTTTCATGTACACTTTCTTAAAAATCCCGCGCCCTCTTGCCAGTCTTGTCTTAATTGTATTTTCATTCGTCTTTAAAATGCTGCTGATTTCCTTAATGCTAAATTCCTCTACATAATATAATAACAATACAATCCGATACCGTTCTTCTAATTGCTCCAGCATTTTCAAAAAATCTTCATTGATTGTATCTGTTTTTCCTGCTGCCTGCACGTCCTGCCGTTTCCCGTTTGCCAAATATTCTTCCATAGGAACCACTTTTTTACGCTCTGCCAAAATACGATTGCAGTGATTGATCAGAATCCGCATCATCCATGTTTGAAAATATTTCGGTTCTCTCAAACTCTGTAAATTCTCATAACAACTTAAAACAGTATCCTGCATCGCATCTGCCGCATCCGCATCATTTTTAAGAATACCGACAGCCACTTTATACATCGTCTGCTTTTGTTCTTCCATCAACGTGATAAATGCCTCTTTATCTCCACGCTGCGCCTTTCTCACCAACTGACTCATCAGCATACCTCCTCTCCTAATCATATCCGTATGTACGAACTTTAACTTTCTTTGTTTCCATGCTCTTCAACCGATTGATACTTATTAGATAAAAAAATCCGCCCAAAAGTTTCAAATTCAAAAATTTTTTTGAAGAACTACACATTTATTTCCTCGGGAAGAGAAAACTGTTTCAAAAGATTCTTTGTCACAACTATATTCTCCAAGGATTGGATCTGCAATGATTACAGAAGTATCGTTATATCCGATGAGAACTTCACCATGATCATTTTCTGCCCATTCCATAAAATCCCCTTCTTCCGTATACCAGCCATGAATTTCAGAACGTGGAGCCATCCCGATTGTAACCCAGACAAGAACCGGAGTCTCATGATCCAAAAAATCATATAATATTTGTGGTGAAACATTATTCATTGCAGTTGCATAAAAGTTACTGCCAAATTGGTTTAAAAAATGATTTGCCGCAGTGACAATCGCAAAAAAAGTTTCCTGTAAAGCAAAAAAATCGAGAAACCTTATTTCTAAGATTTCTCGACTTATTTCTTTGATGCGGAAGAAGAGACTTGAACTCTCACAGGATTAACTCCCACTAGAACCTGAATCTAGCGCGTCTGCCATTCCGCCACTTCCGCTCGACAAGTGATATAATACCACAGATCATTAGGAAATGTAAAGAACTTTTTTTATTTTTTTCAAAAAACTTTTTTCAAAAACTTTTTTCAAGCTTTTATCAAAGGCTGCTTTCAGCTTTTTTTGATAAATGTAGTTCCGCACTTTGGACATCTCACTTCTATCTTGCCCTTCCCTCTGGGAATCCTGATCTTCTGTTTACATCCCGGACATCGATAGATATGATACACTCTCCTCTGCTTTAGTATCTCCTTCTGGCGCTGAAAAAAACAGCGGATCTTATATGTCTTTGCAAGAAATGCCTGATTCTCTGCATAACGCTTTGTCACATTCCTGGAAAACAGTCGAAAATAACAGATTAAAATAACCAGCCATCCCAACATATTGCAGACACTGCTTGCAAGCGGACTATCAAAAAGAGCCGCGCCAAACACCGCAACGAGACCGCAAACCAAGAGAAACTTGGATAAAGTATCCACTCCGTAACGTCCTTGCATAAATCTGCCCAATCTTTCTTTCATTCTTTCATCATCCTCACTTCATTCTTGCTTTCTATCCATTTATGCGATGTAAGATATTGTGCTCTCCTTTTTCTTGAAAGTCAATAAACTCTCTATTAAATTCTATTAAATTATTCTGTCGCATCATCCACATTCAAAATATTTTTACACACTTCATCCGAAATCAAATATACGATTCGTGAATCATTAATCATCACATACCGTTTATCACTTCCATTCGTATTTCCGATATACAAGGTCATCGCATCTTCGATATCATTCGCTTTATAAGTTACTTCCACAGTAATTCTGGCTTTTTCATTCAGACCAAATTTCGGCAGATCTTCATCTGAAACGGAATACTCTGCAGCCGTATCCAATTCCACCGCACCCAGACCGCCTGCCACCGCTGCTATATTTTCTGCGTCTTCTTCTTTTTCCGAATCATAAGTCGTTGTTTTTCCATTTTCCGTAATGGTTTCCTTCATCAAATTTCCACTGCCAATCTCCGGATACGTATCAAACTGAGCCAGTTCATCCATCGTATACTGCAATTCATCCAAGACTCCTGACGCCACTGTATAAACCCGATCTGTTCCTTCCACTGTCAGATAATAACTATCATCCACAGCATTTCCAAATTGCAGTGTTGTCTGCGCTCCATCCGTTGTTGTCAAGCACACCGTATACGTCGGGTTTTTCAATCCATACGCCTCCAGAGAATCACCGTCTTTCAATTCCCTCTGAGCTTCTAATTTACCAAATGTATCTATAATCTGTTCCGGTACACTTTGTTTCAATGGGAAATCACTGTCTTCTGTAAAAATCCATTTATCATTTTGCTTTGCAAATCCAAACTCCCCGTTTCCCACGTTGTATCGAACTTCGCTTACGTTTTTCAAATCCGTTACGTATATTTTCGCAGCCTCTTTTTCTTCTGCATCTTTTTGCTCCTGACGTTTGTTCCTTGCCTGAATACCAAATAAAATCCCAAGCAGCAACAAAAATATTCCAAACAGCAGCAACAGTTTTTTTGTTTTTTTCGTCATCCAATCCCTCCTGTTTTCTTCATTTACATTCTGCGTCTTCTAAACCAGACAACAAATCCAACAACCAGAATAATCACCGGCACACCAAAAATCACAAGCAGGCTAAACAGTCCAACATGCTGCACTGTATTATATTCAATCGTCAGGCTTTTTGGTTCGATCGACAAATTCTCTACCCCTTCAAAATGAGCAGTTACTGCATTCATAAATATGGTCGTATTTTCCAATGTTGTAAACGTATCCGTAATCTGCGCATCAATCAGACTTCCGGCTGAAATTACCGTAAACCGACTTTCTTTTGTCTCAGAATCTTCTGTTGTTTCACTTTCTTCTGTTGTTTCACTTTCTTCTGTTGATCCACTCTCTTCTTCAGTCGATTCACTCTCTGTTTCTTCCTCAATCGTTTCAACGGCAACTGCACCAAGCGTATAAGCCCCTTCCGTCTGATTTTCTTCCGTTATTGCATATGCATGATCGGAACTATTCATAAACGCTATTGTTGTAATCGTATCGCGTGCAGCATCGGTAACTGTAAATCCGTGTGCATTTGTCACAAGCACCATTTCCGAACTGATGCCATCCGCCATTTCATCGTTCACAGAAAGCTGTGGGAATAAATAATAATAATTCCCCTGATAACAACGTTCAGGATCTGCAACATAACCATCTGCCGGCTCCATTCCGTATGTTTTCATCAAAGCAGCGAAATTCGGCATTTCAGTGGCATTCTCTTCTCCCAGCAACAACATTACATCTCCGCCCTGTCCAAGATACGTTTCAATTGCCGTCCTTTCCTCTTCCGTCAAATCCTTTGTCGGTGCATTGATCAAAAGCAATTCGCAGTCCTCCGGCACACTTCCTTCCATCAGCAGATTCCATTCGTCCACCTGATAATTATTCTTGCTCATCAAATCGTTAATCGTAGAAGAAAGAGCGGTCTCTCCATGACCGGTTGTACGATACACCTGCTGTTCCGCATCATTGGCCACATAATTAACAGCTGCTGTCAATTGTCCTTCTCCATCAAACTCCGACTCCGCAGCAGTTCCTGTATAATAATAAGAATACAGATCTGTTACAACAATATCGCTGAATGCTACAACCGTTGATTTTCCGGTTTCCCCACAAGATACGACAATTGTATTTTCCGAAGTATTATTTTCCTCCAGTGCCGATGGATGCAACACCGGATCAATCCATTCCACAGATATATTTTTAGACAGTCCACTGTATTTGCTCAGAAACGTCCGTATACGTTCGTCCGCCTCTTCCTCGTTTGCCAGCACTTTCATAGTTACTTTCTGATCCAGATTTTTCAGCAATAATTTACTGGTATCTGAAATTTCATAAATCTTTGTACTGCTCACGTCAATGTTGCGGTATTTTTCCGGCAGCTGTCCCACAATCAAATTCAACACCACTACAATTGCCACTACAGCCGCTGTCACTCCCACACTATATGCACCATGCTTTGTCCCCGTTGTTTTAAATAATCTCTTGATTTTATCCACAATTCCGCCCTCCTAACTCCAACGTCTTTTTTGAATTGCCTGAATCGTCAAAACAATAAACACTACAATGATGGACAAATACAGCATAATTCCGCTCACATCCACAATATGATTTTCCGTAATGCCGGTAAATACATTTGCCAGAGCCAGATTTCCCAACAGTTTTGTCAAAAGATTTTCAAACAGACTGGATTTCACCAGATATGTCCCTACACAGCCGATCACAACCACAGCCTCACTGATCGCACACAATACCCAGTTCGAAGTCATCTGCCAGAAATAAAACACGACCAGACTCAACAAGAGCAGCAGTCCAATCATACAGCTCATTCCATCAGAAGGCAAAAATCCCAACAGTCCATTCCATAAATACAAGACCAAAAGCACACCGAACGTACTGATAAACGCAATGATCTGACTTTCTGTCAATGCAGACATAAACATGCCGATCGCTGTAAAAACGCAGCCCAGCAGGAAAAATACTCCGATGGAAATATAATCAACTTTTAAATATGCAGTTCCATTCAGTCGAATCAAAAGTGGATACAGGCAGAAAATCAGATTCGGGATCGCCACTACCGTAACCATCGCCAGATATTTTCCAAGCACCACTTTCGTCAAACTAACCGGCGCAGTCAGCAACAACTGATCCGTTTTATTTTTCCGGTCTTCCGCAAAACTTTTCATTGTAATCAACGGGATTCCAACGATAAATACAATCAAAGAGCCTGCCAACGTATAAGAAAAATACGGATATCCGGCAGTCAGATTGTATGCAGTAAAATAAATCCCGGTAAACGCAACCAAAAATGCCACAAACACACAGCCAACCATCGACTGAAAATAAGATTTCACTTCTCTTTTATAAATCGCCAGCATCTTCTGTCTCCTCCTCTCCCTGTGTCAACTCCATAAACACTTCTTCCAGACTCACTTTTGCAGTCTTTAATGTCAAAAGCGGAACTTTTTCTGATGCAAACGCACAGAATACATCCTCCCGGATATCCAATCCCGGTTTCACTTCGATTTTTGCATAGGTCAGATCATTCTCTGTTTTTTCTGCCTCTACATTCTCGATTCCGTTCACATTCCATAAAATCGACTGTACCGTATCCGGATCGGCTTTTGTTTCAATTTCCACACATTCTGCTCCATTCATCAATTGCTCCAGATGTTCCGGCGTATCACTTGCAACTAACTTTCCTTTGGAAATAATCAAAATATAATCACAGACTTCTCTGACCTCTGCAAGGATATGAGAACTTAAAACAACTGTATGCTCCTTGGATAGCCCTCGAATCAACTCTCGAATCTCTATAATCTGTTTCGGATCCAATCCCACCGTCGGCTCATCCAGAATAATAATCTCCGGAAATCCCAGAATCGCCTGTGCCAGCCCTACTCTCTGGCGATATCCTTTTGACAGATTGCGGATCAGTCGATTTTCCACATCCAGAAGTTTTGTCCATTTCATCGCTTCTTCTACTGCCGACTCCCGCTGCTGTTTCGGTATTTCCTTTAACTCTGCCGCAAATTCCAAATATTCTGCAACCGTCATATCCATATAAAGCGGAGGCAGTTCCGGTAAATATCCGATATGCTTTTTCGCCTCTTCCGGCTCCTTCAAGATATCGTGTCCGCCAATCAGTACTTCGCCCTCCGTAGCGCCCAGATATCCGGTCATAATATTCATAGTTGTAGATTTTCCGGCGCCATTCGGACCTAAAAAGCCATAAATTCTCCCCGGCTCCAACTGAAAATCCAAATGATCCACCGCTACATGTTCCCCATATTTTTTCACGAGATTCCTTACTTCAATCAAACCAATACCTCCCTGTTTCATGATGCCATTTTCTGTCTGCTCTATATCATACGAGCAATAGATTCCCAAAAAGAACAGTTATATGTTAAATACTTTTTGTGACCGTTCTGTGTTAGAACTGTGACCATGCTATGTAAAAACTCTGAAAAAAATCCCGAAGACATCATTTCCTGTCTTCGGGATTTCAATCGCTTTCGTTCTATATATTCCATCTTGCGTGACTGCCACGCTCGCCCTTTGTCACCTTTAACTGCCAGTCAATCTGCTCTTTCAATTCATTGACATGGGAGATAATTCCCACCAATGCTTTTTCTCCTGCCAGTTCTTTTAAAATCTGAATCGCCCGTTCTCTGGACGCATCATCAAGGGAACCAAATCCTTCATCCACAAACATGGTTTCCAAGCTCACTGCTCCTGCCGTATTCTGCACAATATCCGCCAGTCCCAGTGCCATGGAAAGAGCAGCCATAAAAGACTCACCCCCGGACAAGGTTTTCACATCCCTTGTACGATTACTAACCAGATGATATACATCCAAATCCAGCCCCGCCTGTCCCTGACTGCTCAAATTCTGGATTTCCCGGCACTGTAGGATAAATTCGTTGGATGTCATTTTTGCCAGGCGGCGGTTTGCCGCATGAATGATCTGCTTAAAATACTTTCGCTGCACATAGGTTTCAAAATCCAGTTTCACACTGCCCGGCAGGGTTCCATTCGCGGTACGGCTCAAATGATTCAAGACTTCGTATTGTTTCTGCAAAGCACCGTTCTCATCAAAATAGGCTTGCAATTTTCGTCTTGCCTCCCGGTTCTTCTCATTCAGATTATGTCGATGCATCTGCTCTGCTTTCCATTGTCTCTGCTGCTGTTCAATTTCCTTCAACAACGCTTTTTCTTCCGTCAGCTTTCCCGCCGTCTTGCCATGAGTCTGCTGTTCCAGCGTCTGCAGTCGTGTTTCTGTCTGAAGTACAGATTGTTCATATCTCGCAATCTCTTTTTCCAGTTTTTCCTGCTGTGAAATCCATTGCTTTGCCTGCTCATATTCAGACAAATCTGTAAATTTCTGTTTTTTCCACTCTGCCTTACAAGCCGCATCTGCCTCCTGTTTACGCTGCGTCAATTCTATCTCCTGCTGCCGACGACTTTCCAAAAGTCCCTGATACCGAATCCGGGCACCGGTTAGTTTTTGCAGCCGTTCTCCTAGTTGTTCTTGTTGTTTAAAAAGCTGATCCTTTTGACGCTTTCGTTCCGTCAGTTCCTCCTGAATCTTCTTTTCTTCCGGCAGCTTTTCCCCATGCAGTTCCTCCTCTTGCCGGAGCGCCTCTCTCAAACCATCATATTCCGCCTGATACTGACTGTTTATTTTCTGAAACTGTTCTGCAGCCGCTGTTCTTTTCAATTCCAATCGGTCTCTCTGCACCTTCGCCTGCTCCACATCTTTTTGCTCCGGTGCATCCTTCGACACAATCGCCAATTGTGGATGGGTCAGTGAACCGCACACCGGACAAGCCATCCCTTCCCGAAGATCCTTCGCAAGAATTCCTGCCTGTTCCTCAAAAAAACGTTGATACAAACACTCATACTGTTCTGATGCCGTCTTGCAGGAACGCAGCAGCTCCTCCACAACAGCTGCCGCATCTTTCCGTTTTTTCTCCCATTGTTTTAATCGGTCATATCGCGGCAGTAAGTCCGACAGCCGGATGATCCGTTCCTGTAGTTTTGATCCCTGTTCTTCCCAGACACGTTTTGCCTGTTCAAATCCCTCCTGCAGCTGTTTCTCCGGTTCCTTTTGCTGTTCCAGCCATTCCGTCAATCCGGACACTTCCTTCTGCACCTTCTGCAGATCCTGCTTCGCCTGCCGCCAGTTTTGTTCCAGCACAGCCACCTTTTCCGCACGTTTTCCATTGTCCAGATACACGCGTAGTTCTTCAATTCGGATTCGTTCCGCATTTAATTTTTCCTTTTGTACCTTCACCTGCTCCAATGCGGCAAACAGACGATTTACATCCTCCTGCCTCTGGATTTTCAGTTTCAACTCTTCTGCTTGTTTTTGCAGCTCAGCCACCTGCGTCTCAGAGGCTTTTCCCCACGCTTTTCCTACATCAATCATTTCTTTCAGACAATCCAGAACTTCATTCAGCGGCGGGAACTCCATCTCTCCCAATATTGCCCAGCGCCTTTGCAGAGCAGCCTTTGTTTCCCCTTCCACTTCCGGCACTTCTACCCTCTGCATTTCACGAAGGCAGTCTTTTCGATTGTCTTCCAGACGCACATATAACTGTTTTGTCTCTTCCTTCAATTGCTCCTGCACTCTCCAGTAAGATCGAGTCTGAAAAATCTGAGAAAAAATCTTCTTCCGCTCTTTCGATTCAGCATGAAGAAGTTTCAGAAAATCGCCTTGTGCAATCATTGCAATCTGCGTAAATTGATTGACATCCAAACCAATGATTTCCTCGATTTTCTGGTCTACTTCCCTCTTCTTCCCGCGAAATTCCGTTCCATCCGGCAAAAGCAGTGATACTTTCGCACTTTCCTTTACAAGCCCCCGCGTTCCATCCGCTTTCTTTCGCTTTCCGACACGAAAATATTCTGGATTTCTCCGAATCCGGTACACTTCATCACGATAAGAAAATTCATATTCCACATACGTTTCCGCATCATCCTCAGCATACTGACTTCGCATCATATTTCCATCTCGCCTGCCGCCGCTTGTCTTATCATACAAAGCATAGGTGATTGCATCAAAAACCGTCGTTTTACCGGCTCCGGTATCTCCTGTAACCAGAAACAGCCCACTCTTTATCTTCTTAAAATCAATGGTTTCCTGTCCGGCATACGAACCAAAGGCAGACATCGTTAATTTCATCGGTTTCATACTTCCAGCTCTTCCCCCTGCTCTATGATTTTCTCCATAATCTTTATTTCTTCCTCGCTTAATTCTTTTCCTTGTATCTCCTTGTAAAATTCCGCAAAAACTGATAGCGGATCCGCAAAAGTCTCCTCTTGATCTATTTCATTTAAAAGCCGTCTTGTCCGCTGATTGTCTATCCGCACTTCCAGAATATGTGAATACACTCTTTCCAGCTGTTCCTTCGGTCTGTAAGGATCTACCTCATCCGTCAACGTAACGCTTACATAATCTTCTTTTTCTTCCGGTTTTGCAGCAGAGAGGATTTCTTCCAATTTTCCCCGGATCTGCCGTACATCCCGCAGTGGATGCAGAGGATAGGTTTCCACCTGCGCCGGCGCACCTTTTTCTCCAAGGGTCACAACATGAAGACATTTCTTCTGGTTCGCCTCACTGACCGAATATTTCAAAAGTGTTCCACAATAACGAATCTGTTCTGCTCCCGCTGCCTGAGCCCCATGTAAGTGCCCCAGCGCCGCATAATCAAACTTCTCGATTACAGAGCTGTCAATCCGATCCAGTCCGCCCACAGAAAAAATCTCTGAATCACAGGTCTGCGCCTCCTGTCCACTTCCGGTGTAAAACTGATGCGTCACAAGCACATTTCGCTCCTGCCAATCCAAAGCCTGACGATCTTTTCCACATTTCGTCTCTCTTTCCAGAAGTTTTTCCACCGCCTCCTGATAACTAACCGGCACTTCTCCACCAAACACGCCACGTACAAAACCGGGCTTTAAAAACGGCAACAAATAAAAATGCACCGGACCGTATCCATCTTCCAGAGTCACTCTTTTCAAATAGTCATCCGACGTCTCCGGAGCATTTCCGGCAATATAAATCTGCTGTGCTCCCAAAATCCTGCTGGCATAATCCAGCCGTTGTGCGGAATCATGATTTCCCGCAATCATCAGAACCGGTATCTTCGGTTCCAGCAAAGATAATTCTGTCAGAAATTCATCGAAAACAGTAACCGCCTCTCCGGACGGCACTGACTTATCATAGATATCCCCCGCGATCACAATCGCATCCGGGCGCAGCTCTTTCGCATATTGGATCACCTCAGCAAGAATATGTTCCTGATCTTCCCGCAGATTATAATTGTGCAGCTGTTTCCCTATATGCAAATCTGACAAATGAAAAAATCTCATAATTCCATCCCCCGGTATCGATTCAGACAGGCAAAGATTTCCTGTTGTCTCGGCATCGCCATATTTGCCACACTGGAGCGGCTTTCACACAAACCTTCCAACCCATCCTTTTCCATTTTTTCCACCAACTTTTTCACCACGTCCTGCATCCTTGTCCGTCCGCCGAACAAATGCTGTTCCGCATATTTTACGAAATAGCCGAGGGCTGTCACCTGCTCACTGTCTGCCAGCTGCTCTACATAACGCAGATCTATCTGCTCCCGGTTGATCTGTACCGCCTCTTTTCCCATTGTTTTCATCTTGATTCGGTCGTTCCCGCGAAATCCTCTGCTCTGTTTCGGGCATCGATCAAAGACCGGCGCTTTTGCCGGCTCTTCCAATCCGGACAGCGCCGGAAAACACTCAGCCTCTTTCTTTGCAAATGCGGTGATTTCCTTCGGTTCATATCGATCCATCTGCACGATCGTATCTGCAATGTGGAAATATGCGCCGGAACTTCCCGCAACAATCACCGTCGAAATATCATAGTTCTCATACAACTCCCGAATCCGGTCGATAAACGGCGTAATCGGCTCCATTTCCCGGTGGATCACCCTCTGCATCAGCTCGTCACGAATCATAAAATTCGTTGCGCTTGTATCTTCGTCAATCAAAAGCGTATGTGTCCCTGCCTCCATACTTTCCACTACATTTGCCGCCTGCGATGTACTTCCGCTGGCATCCTCGGTATCAAATCCACACGTTTCCTTCCCATTCGGCAAATCATTGATAAACATAGAAATATCCGTTTTCTTAATACTTCTTCCATCTTCCGCCCGTATCTTCATCGCACTGTTTTCCGTAATCACATATTCTCTTCCGTCTCCTGCGATGTGATTATATACTCCTAATTCCAAGGCTTTTAACAAGGTCGACTTCCCATGATAACCGCCTCCCACGATCAGCGTAATTCCTTTACGGATTCCCATTCCTGTAATTTCTCCCTTATGCGGCAGACAGAGTGTCACCTCCAGTTCTTTTGGAGAGACAAATGCAACAGCGCCACGCATCGGTTTTGCAGACACACCGGATTCTCTCGGCAGAATAGAACCGTTTGCAACAAATGCTACAAGTCCCAAATCCTTTAGCTGTCCTCGGATATATTCCTGATCCTCTGCAAGTTCGATCACATGCCGGAGCCTTTTCTGATCCATATTTTTATAATACAATGTCTGATCCACACAATCCGGAAGAAACTCAAACAAAATCTTTTCCAGTTCCCGCGCATTGATGGTTCTTCCGTTTGCCGGAAATCCAATCTCCATACGCAAAACAATATCTCCACTTGCAGTATGAATCTGGCACGCAGTCCGTTCCAGCACTTCCTGTCCGCATCTGCTGACCGCGATCAAACCACTCTTTCCGGAACCTTTTGCTTTAAACGCATACTGCTCTGCCGCCCGTCCAAACTGTCTTGTCAACTCATCCTGCAATGCAATCCTCTGTTGTTTTCCGCGAAAATATTCTTTAGGAAACCCGGCGCCCGCCCCTTTCACATGCACACTGACCTTAGACGGAGATGCAAACGGATCTCCCTGTACATGATCAATCGAAAGCACATATCCCGGAAACTGATACGTTCCTTTTGTATCCTTATATGCCGGATATCCTTTATGATCAATTCTCTTTAATAAACTTCTCAACTCTGTTGCTGTCTGCATCATTTTCTTCTCACTGCTCCATTTCTATTTATATTGTCTTAATTCTTCCTTCTATCGGATTCCATAGCAATCCACCGAAATCACTGCACCGGAATCCAGTTCCCTTACTTCTACCTCCGCATCTACCGAAGTATCTGCCGGATGCAGAAGTGGCTGCACACACAACGCCTGAGGAATCAACCTTCCATTCCATTCCGCCAGTTCTTCCTCGGTTTCATACCGGTGCATCACAGTACCGCCGCTTACTCCCATCGGAGTTGGAAAACTTTCCCAAATCTTCACAGACTGCACCGGATAATCAAATATCTGCTGCGTCAGATTCACGCCATGCTCTGCCAAAAACTCACAACAAGTTTCAAAAAACGGATAAATACAAGCCTCTGTCGTCCTCCGATACACCTGCGACTCCAATTTTATTTTTCCAACAGGAAATGCCGTCTCTAAATCAAACAGTTTAACCTCTTCTATATCTTTTTGATAACATTCCAGAAATTTCTTTTTTTCTGACTCTGTCAAAGACAAGGTCTGTCTAAAAACACCGTCATCCCATACAAATCTGGCATCTTCTGCCATCTCTGCATCCTCCGTTGTAAGCGGATACGCAGCCCGTTTATATTCCATGGTATCATACACTTCCCCAAATGCAAGAAAATTCTCCCTTGATACCGGATACGTCCGATACATATTCTTGCCATTCTGTTTTTCAAAACAGACCGTTACCTTCGTATACTCCGATGCCGTCTTTTGTTCCATCTGATCCTGCACCAGCTCTTCCCTCACAAGCCGCACCCAGCGCATTCCCGACTCCTTTGCGTCCTCAGAAAATGCATACTCCTCCATTCTGGTGTCTGTCGCATAATTTGCCTCATGATCCCTCATGCTCCAATACGTGTCCTGATCCATATCCAGACCGGACAATGCAATTTTCAATCGTGCAACATCCTCATCCTCAGGAACTTCTGCATCATATCTTCCCGCATTTCCCAGCATGACACAAATAAATACAACTACTATGGCACTTTCTGCTGCCATCTGCCCTTTTCTTCTCCCCATACTTTGAAATGGATTTTGTAAAAGGCGCTCCAAAACACAATGTACAATCAGTACCGATAAAACACCTGCTGCCAATAAAATTCCCCATACAATACTCCGGTTCCAGCTCCCCCACTCACTGACCGTCAGCAAAAATCCACAAACAGCTGTCCCGGCTAATATAGAAACAGCCAGCTCTACTCCTCGCTCTGCCTGTTGCAAAGCAAAGACCTTTCCAACATTTTCCGTCTTTCTCCGTTTCTCCACTGCCATCGTCAAAAACGCCAGAACTACAATCCAGATTACTGCCGCCAGACACGCAGTCCAATCCGGATGATATTCCAACAATTCAAACTTTTCACTGATCTGCTGACCGGACAGACTACTCGCCAGTTTCCATGGAGCCAAACATTGCTCCGCCCGTTCCAGCAACGGACTTTTATAAAAAGTCTTATAAAACTGTTCCATAAAAATCAAACAGCCATTTCTCAGAAAGATTTGAAACCAGCATAACAACAACCCCACGATACACAAGGCAGAGATCCAATGCCCGCAAACGCAAACCGAAAAAATTGCAATATGATAAAAAAGCAAAAAAATCATTCCATATACCAAAATACTAATCCCGGTATAGCTTACAGAACCCTTCAAGAATATCTCATCCAAACTGCTCTGGTAAATTCCGCAAAACAGCATATAACATATCATAGAAAGTAATCCATGCAGCAAACCATGCAGATAGCGACTATAAAAAATCGTACGTTTCTTAACCGGAAGACTGAAATAAAAGTTCTGTTTCTGCGTCTGCAAAAGGTACGAAAACTCCACGAATCCAATCACCAGTCCCAACCCGGCACACACACTCAACACCAGCCAATTGCTGCCCATCCCGAAGAACGTATAGAACTGGTCCAACTGCAGTCTTACCATCATCACGCCCAACAGGATTCCATAACTTCCCCAGCATAAAATCGCCACCAGATGCCCACGCCCTGCTTCTCTCAGCCAATTAATGTAAGACTTTCCGGATGTCATATCCACTCTCCTCCATTTCACTCAAAAAAATCTCTTCCAAAGACATCGGAACCTCCCCGTAAAAACAAGGAAACCACCCTTTCCAGCGCCATTCGTTCCCAGCAGCCCATACATGATCCCTTCCGGAATCTCCATCGATACATCATTTACTGCACAGACCGTATCAAACTTCTTTGTCAAATGTTCTATCCGGATCATATATTTCCTCCTCTCAGCTATGTTCTAATAATACCACAAGTAAAGAAAAGAAAGAAGTTTCTATAAAACTCAAAATAGTCCACCGGACTGTTTTATCGCATACATGACAACAAAAATCCAGTTAAGAACTCTTCGGATGTTCTCCGAACTCATTGTCCCTAACTGGATTCTTCTCTTTTCGCTATCTTCTATACTTCAAACATCAAATCGCCGTAAGAAGGCATTGGCCATACTTCCTTATCCACGATCATCTCCATCTTATCAACCGGTGCACGAAGCGCCTCCATTGCAGGCATTACTTTCTCATAATAGTAATGTGCCTGCTCCGGTCCTTCCTGCATTGATGATGCATACTCCGTCACTTCTTCCAACATACGCAGCGCATCTCTTGTTTCCTTCAAATGTACAGATACTTCTTTTAAAATCTCACTCTGTACCTCTGCATCTGCTCCCGCATCCCGTACTGCGATCACTGTATCTGCCAACGTCTTCGTATATCCGATAAACGCCGGAATAAACTGTTTACTGGCCATATCAATCATTGTACGGGCTTCGATATTAATCGCTTTCGCATACGCTTCATATTGGATTTCAGCACGAGATTCCAACTCAGCTCTTGTAAATACATGAAAACGTTCAAACAACGCTACTGTCTTTTCTGAAACAATCGCAGGAATCGCCTCTACCATAGATTTGATATTCGGCAGTCCCCGGCGCTCTGCTTCTTTAACCCACTCTTCCGAATAGCCATTTCCATTGAAAATAATCCACTGATTCTCAATGGCATACTCTTTGATCAGATCATGTACTGCTTTATCAAAATCTTCTGCCTGCTCAAGCACATCACAGGTATCTGCAAATGCCTCTGCCACAATTGTATTCAGTACAATATTTGAGTTTGCGACAGAATCTCTGGAACCTACCATACGGAATTCAAATTTATTTCCGGTAAAAGCAAACGGTGATGTACGATTTCGGTCCGTTGCATCTTTGTACAGATCCGGAAGCGTTGTAACTCCTGTACGAAGTGTACCTCCCTTCAAACTATGTGTTGCTTCCCCGGTACTCACCAGCTGCTCAATCACATCTTCTAACTGCTCTCCCAAAAATACAGAAATAATTGCCGGCGGCGCCTCATCTGCTCCAAGACGATGATCATTTCCCGGATCTGCTGCAGACTCTCTCAGAAGATCCGCATATTTGTTAACCGCCTTCAAAATACAAGTCAACACTAACAAAAACTGTGTATTTTCATGCGGGGTCTTTCCCGGATCCAACATATTAATTCCATCATCTGTGATCAGAGACCAGTTATTATGTTTTCCCGAACCATTGACACCGGCAAACGGTTTTTCATGCAGCAGACATTTCATACCATGCTGTCCTGCCACCCGTTTCAGAGTCTGCATCACAATCTGATTGTGATCTACTGCAATATTCGCTTTCGCATAAATCGGTGCCAGCTCATGCTGTGCCGGAGCCACCTCGTTGTGCTGTGTTTTAGAAGATACACCGACCTTCCAAAGTTCAATATTGACATCACGCATAAACGATGCAATTCTCTGACGAATCGTTCCAAAATAATGATCATCCAACTCCTGACCCTTCGGCGGCATCGCTCCAAACAGGGTTCGTCCGGTATAAATCAGGTCTTTTCTCTGCAAAAACTTCTCCGCATTCACCAGGAAATACTCCTGTTCGGCTCCCACGGAAGGAGTCACTTTCTTAGAAGTCGTATTTCCAAACAATCGCAGCAGACGAATGGATTCTTTATCAATCGCTTCCATTGAACGAAGCAACGGTGTTTTTTGATCTAACGCCTCACCTTTGTAAGAACAAAATGCCGTTGGAATACATAAGGTCGCTCCTGCTGCATCCTGTCTTACAAACGCAGGGGACGTACAGTCCCACGCAGTATAACCACGCGCCTCAAAAGTAGCGCGCAATCCACCGGAAGGGAACGAAGACGCGTCCGGTTCTCCCTTGATCAGTTCTTTTCCCGAGAAACTCATCAACACCTTTCCATTGGACATCGGCGCTGAAATAAAGGAGTCATGCTTCTCCGCAGTCACACCTGTCAACGGCAGAAACCAATGGGTATAATGCGTAGCCCCTTTTTCAATCGCCCACTCTTTCATCTCATGAGCAATGACATCTGCTGTCTCCAGATCCAGTTCCTTTCCCTCTTCAATGGTCTTTTTCAAATTCTTATATACTTTATTCGGCAGTCGTTCCTGCATCACTGTATCATTAAATACATTTTCACCGAAAATTTCTGCCACATTAATCTTTTCCGAACTCATACTGTTCCCTCACTTTTTTCTCTTTGGCCCTCGATTTTATGTAAAGAGTATACCCCACATACCTCGAAATTACAAGAAAAAAAGAGAGCACCCTCTGTAGTATTACTACTAAATAATCATTAAAATTTGTTATATCACACTTCTACTACAGGTTTTTTGATAGCTCCCAACACCAGTGCACTAACCACTGTTCCTGCTACAAGTGCCACCAGATAATTCTCATCGTTCTCCTGCCTCCTCACTTATCATTGTTTTTAAAACCGTTTCTACCTCTGCCTTCGTTGCCAGATTTTCAGAAAATGCGCTGGCACTTCCCGTTGCTACTCCAACCTGAAAAGCTGTTTTATACGTTTTTGACCGCAGATATCCATACAGAAAGCCTGCCACCATCGAATCCCCGGCTCCTACAGAATTGACTACATGACCTTTTGGCGCTGCACTTTCATATACGCTGCCATCTTCTGCCGCAAGCACAGCTCCCTCTCCCGCCATAGACACAAGCACATTTCGAGCGCCCTGCTCCTGCAGTTTTTTTGCATATTTCAGAACCTCCGCCTTTTCCTTCAGTTCCACTCCGAAAATCTCTCCCAATTCGTGATTATTGGGTTTGATCAAAAACGGATGATACTTCAATACATTCACCAGAAGATCTCTCGTCGCATCTACCACAACCCGTATGCCCTTTCCTTCCAGGAACTGCATAATATCGCTATACATCGTATCCGGCATGGAAGCTGGAATACTGCCTGCCAATACAAGAATGTCTCCCTTCTGAAGACCACCCAATTTCTGATAAAGCTGATTGATCACGTCCTGTTCAATCACTGGTCCCATTCCATTAATCTCGCTTTCCTCTTTCGAACGCAATTTCAAATTGATACGTGAATATCCATTCCCTACTGTGATCAATTCTTCTTTACATCCCATCTCCTGGACTCTGCGGCGGATTTCTTCTCCGGTAAATCCAGCAGTAAATCCCAGAATTGTACTTTCCATCCCCAGATTCTTCAACACAATTGATACATTAATCCCTTTTCCTCCCGGAAATAAGATTTCCTTTTCTGTTCGATTCACCGCTCCCAATTTAAAATCCGGTACCGTTACAATATAATCCAACGACGGATTAAATGTTATGGTGTAAATCATAATACTTCCCTTCCTTTGAATGTTTTTGAATGATTTTGGTTTATTTTGACTTTATAGTCATATTATAAAACCACTTTCGGTCATTGTCAATCATTTTCATTCAAAATATTGTAAAAATCACTCACTATCGCTTATAATCATATATAATAGTAATATGTGATAACAGAAATGAAACGAAGAATACAAAGTATATAATAAAAGGGAGTTTTAAAATATGTTAACCGAAGAACGAAAACAACGCATTATCCAATATATTGATGCAAATGGAGGTGCCTCCGTCCCGGATCTGATGACTCTTCTCGGAGCTTCAGAATCCACGATACGACGGGATTTGACTGATCTTGACCGAAAAGGGCTCATCACTAAGGTGCATGGCGGTGCTTTAAGCACTTCTAAAAAAATCACTGCTGATCTGGATATCTCAGAACGAGAAACCATGAACCATGGTAAAAAACTTCTGCTCGCCAAATATGCGGCATCTTTGATTACTGATGAAGATATGGTCTATCTGGATGCAGGCACTACTACCGGTCTGATTTTAGAATTTCTGACCTCTCAAAAGACAATTTTTGTAACAAATGCAATTTCCCATGCGCGCGAACTCAGTGCACGCGGCTATCAGGTCTATCTGCCGGGCGGTCTGTTAAAATCCAGAACAGAGGCATTAACCGGTGTAGATACATGTGAATACTTGTCACGTTTTCATTTTACCAAAGGATTTTTTGGTTCCAACGGAATTACTGTTAACCAGGGACTTACAACCCCCGATGTATCCGAGGCAAAAGTAAAGGCAGCTGCAATGCAGCAAAGCATGGAAAAATATTTACTCTGTGACAGTTCAAAGTTTGACACCGTTTCTTCTGTTACCTTTGCAGACTTTGATACCCCTATGATTTTAACGGATACAGACCTCCCAGCTTCATATAAAAAATATAAGAACATAAAAATTATCCACTGATTTTCACTGCAAAAAACCCCAAAAAACGCCCTGACAGAAAGACATCGCTTTGAATGTACTTTCCATCAGGACGTTTTTAATTTACTGTAATTTTCTATTTACTGCTTACTCAGCTTTTCCAATAGAACCAAACAGTTCCATCTTCTCTTTTACAGTCTCTTTGATTGCTTCGTATCCTGGTTTTAACAGTTTACGAGGATCGTATCCTTTTCCTTCCAGATCTTTTCCTTCTTCTACATACTTACGTGTTGCAGCTGCAAAAGAAAGCTGACACTCTGTATTTACATTGATCTTAGCTACTCCAAGATCAATTGCCTTTTTGATCATATCTTCCGGAATACCTGTACCTCCATGAAGTACTAACGGCATATCACCTGTCAGCTGCTGAATTGCATCCAGAGTTTCAAAGCTGAGTCCTTCCCAGTTTGCCGGATATTTTCCATGAATATTACCGATACCTGCTGCAAGGAAATCAATTCCGAGATCTGCGATCATCTTACATTCCTGAGGATCTGCACACTCGCCTTTTCCTACAACACCATCTTCTTCTCCTCCGATGGATCCAACTTCTGCTTCCAGAGACATTCCATGCTCTGCTACGATCTTAACCAGTTCTTTTGTCTTAGCAACATTTTCCTCGATCGGATAATGAGAACCGTCAAACATGATAGAAGAAAATCCTGCTTCTACACATTTCAGACATCCTTCGTAGCTGCCATGATCCAGATGAAGAGCTACCGGAACAGTGATTCCAAGTTCTTCCATCATTCCATTTACCATACCTACAACAGTCTTATACCCTGTCATGTACTTTCCTGCACCTTCAGATACACCCAAGATTACCGGAGACTTGCAAGCCTCTGCTGTCTCAAGGATTGCCTTTGTCCACTCAAGATTGTTGATATTGAACTGTCCAACTGCATAGTGTCCTGCTTTTGCTTTCTGAAGCATCTCTTTTGCTGATACTAACATAATGTCTTCCTCCAATTCTTTAACCCGTCTGACTTTCTGCGGGAAATATGTTTTTCAACCTTTTTCCATTATATCCTATTGAGAAAAAAAACACAATCGAAAATCGCAGAAATTCTATACTCCTGCATTCAGATCACTCATTTTCCGTTTTTGGTATTTCTTCCCGTATAATCTCATAGGTTCCGTAAACCTGCCCCAGTACTGTTCCGATACATTCAAACTGATCGTCTTCTTTGATTTCAATATCCGGCTCATTGACATTTAAAGAATGCAGCCTGCAGCATTCGGGAGTTTTGTACAATGTTCGCAGATAATATAGCTTGTTTAATCGGAAGATTCCAATTTGATTGTGTTTTGCCGCCTCATGTTTCATTGCCAGAACTGCATATTTTTTATAAACCGGTTCATATTGTTCCACATGAATCTGAAAACAAAACTCCATCCCTTCATATTCATTCTTCTTTTCAAACCGCACTGTCACCGGTTCTTTCTGCATCAAAAACGCACAGTGCAATTTTCGCACACCTGGCTGCAGACAAGGATAATCGATCCAGTCATTTTTTGCTTTTCGCTCATATTCCTCCGCAATGACCATACGCACCAACCGCTTTCCGTTTTCCGATAAATGCCTGTATTTCAAGAGTGCATCTTCTTCCTCTTCTGTCAGTTCCTGCCCATATAACGTCCTTACTTTACTTTCTGACAAATAGTCCTGATACAGATAATTGGCATCAATCTGCAGCGCCTCGATCAATGAAATTAAGATATCCGGCTTTGGATAACTGATTCCATTCTCATAATTTGCAATCGTCGACGGCGTAACATGAAGTCTGTCCGCAAGATCATTTCGAGTAATCCCGATATCCTTCCTCCTGCTGCGTATCTTCTGCCCCATCCACATAGCATTCCCTCCTTTCTCTCCTTTTTGTACATATTTTCCCATTTCCCCCTTGGATTTTAAACACTATACTACATTTTTCTTGTAATTTCAATTAAATTTACAAGAATTTTGTTGAAATTGGTTGACTTTCTCACTTCATTGTCGTAAACTGACTACATTGCTTTGTTTAATATCCATAAACCTAAAGATCAAAACACGTTTCCAGCCCGCAACAAGAAAGGATGAGATATTTTGATTAGGAATGAGACGATGAACGTGCTATTAAAAATGGGTATGCCTGCACGCATAAAGGGGACCACCTATATTTGTGATGCAGTAGAGCTTTTTGACACAGACCCTTATTATCCAGAAGGTAAAATCTGTTCTCTCTATTCCAAGATCGCGTCCATACATGGAACGACTGCAACCAGTGTTGAGCGGGCAATCCGCCACGCATTCGAAACCACACTGGCCAAAGGGGATAAGGAAATATTGAATCAATATCTGGATACTTCAAACACACAAAATTCTAACCTTCTGCGCAGCCTCTATTTTCGGGTGAAACAGAACAGCAGGGAAACACACCAACCACATACTTGCAATGCTGCTAACTGTATCTTCAAAGATGACCTCAGTCAAGAAACCATTTCACTCTTCTGTCAAGAACTGGCCAGGGCTGTCGCCAGACAATTGAGACCCTTATAACGCTGGCAGAATATACAAGTTATTTTATACAAGCAATCAGGGTTGGAAACCAGGATTGGATATTAGTATAAAAAAGGCTTAAAATATCTGGCAAATACGTTTTCATGATTTCTTCCCAGATATTTCAAGCCTCGTTTTTCTCATCATTTATAACAGCTATTTCTTTTTCTAATATCTATTGCATTTTTCTAACATCTATCACGTTTTCATATAATCTCTGATTCTGAGCCTTCCTTATTCAGACACTTACGATCAAAGTCGGATACCCGGCCCGTTTCAGCCGACGCTCCATGGCCGATGCATCATCCAAATCAGTAAATTCTCCCACTCTGACCCGAAAATACCCATCTCCTTCTTCAATCATTGCCGGATAATCCTGTGCTTTCAGCTCATTTACAACGCGATTTGCATACGTAGGATTTCGAAAAGATCCCACCTGCACCCGATATCTGCTGTCAGACTCAATCATACCGTCCATCTCCAGTGTATCAAGAATCGCCTCCGCAATTGCCTGTGCGATATCTTCAAAGTTATCATCAAAAATCTGATTATCTGTATCAGAATTAATGAATCCTAATTCCACCAACACCGCCGGCATTTTTGTTCTCTTTAGCACCACCAGATTGGGACGGGCTTTCACTCCCCTGTTCACAAACCCGACCGTTTCCAACTGCTCATTGATATTCTCTGCCATCTGCAGTTTGATTCCGCTCAAATCATATACCAAAGATTCTACGCCTGAAACGACATTATCTGTAGGATATGAATTTCGGTGAATTGAAATAAAGAAATCAACCCCTGCCTGATTTGCCTCCATTGCTTTCTCATACGGTGATTCATAAACATCTGTTGTCCGGGTATATTCGACATCAATTCCGTTATTCTGTAATATTTCCCCCAATTCCAACACGATACGGAGTGCATCGTCCTTTTCGCGTCTCCCCTGATAAACTGCTCCGGGATCGCGGCCCCCATGCCCCGCATCGAGCATAATTGAATATGGCATAAAACTGCTCCTTTCATTCACTCTTATACCAGTATATGAAAGGAGCAGTAAAAGTTGACTGTCTAGTTATTTAACGTCGAATCGAAACCGCCATACGATGATAGGTGTGGCGAATTCCCCGGATCACTTTTCCATATTCCAAAATATTCTCCGGGAGCGCCATTCCACCATATCCCGCATCACCTAAATGATGCAGATCTGTTCCGGTCATTTTACACATCAACGCAATCTCTTTGATCGTATCTGTATCTGCGCCCTCCTGTGATGTTCCAATGGCTGTCAATGTCATTTTCCCAAGACTATGAGCACAAACGACCAAACTTCGTATATATTCCATTGTAATTCCCGGTACTGTGCCCGGTGCCGGCATTAAAATGATATCCGCTCCTGCCTCTGCAAATGCACGCACATCTTCTTCTGTGATTATCTTTTCCCCGGACTCTGCCAATATACCGGATGCATGCATTTTACCGGCTATCAACGCAACCTGATCCCCAAGTTCTTTTCGATACAGCCGAAGTGTGTCGGTTATCGCCGCATTGGTTACTCCAATTCCCGGATTGCCGGTCAATACAATAAAATCCACACCCATTTCAACTGCTTTTCTTGCATTTTCCAATGTTGCCGCGCGCCCGCTTGTAAGCTGCCACATCTCACTGGTTTCTACTGTACTTTCTGCCGTCTGTTCCAATGGTTCCAGATTGATTCCAATCGGTCTTCCGGTCAGTTCTTTTAACTTCCGGATGACTTCTCCGTCTTCCGTCTTAGGAAGTCCCTGAATAACGGGATGATTTACATCGAAAATATTTAACAAAATAATATCTGCTCCCATTGCAGCAACAAATTCTGCATTTGTCACATCTCCCAACATAGGCTGTAAAGTCCCAATTGTTTCACATACCAGCAAACGCCCTTCACTGGCAGACATTGCCTGCAGAAGTTCTTCTTTATTCATTGTTTTAAAATCTGACGCTGTACAATCTAAAAATCGTTTCACTGTTCGTTTCTCCCTTGCTTCAATTTTTATTACTTCATTTTTATCGTGCCATCTCATATATTTTCTTCATATCTGCTTCTTTTAATACTTTCGCAGAACCTTTTTCCCCGCCACAGGCGGCACTGCACTTTCTTGCCAATTCTGCAATCTGGTCATCTGTTGGTTCTATTCCCAGCTCCTTCATCGTAACCGGTAAATTGATTTTTCGGAAAAACGCCTCCATACCCTCGATTCCTTCAATTGCAACTGTCTCCTCTTCTTTATCTTTCGGATCAATCTGCATCACATTTACTGCAAATCTCGAAAAACGAGACAGGCAGTCGCGGTATACATATCGCGCCCAGCTTCCCCAGATCGCTGTCAATCCCGCTCCATGCGCAACATCAAACATTCCGCCAATCTCATGCTCCAGACCATGTGTAGCAAAATCTTTCTCTGTACTTCCACAGCCCGTCAGTCCATTGTGAGAAAGGCTGCCCGCCCACATTACTTCCGCTCTGGCATCATAATCATCCGGATGTTCCGTCAAAATCAACGCATTTTTCATTACTGTCCGTAATAGCGCTTCTGCCATGCTGTCTGTAATCTCCATTTGGTCTCCATTTGTAAAATATCGTTCCATCGTATGCATCAAAATATCCGCACATCCACACGCCGTCTGATAATCCGGCAATGTCATCGTCAGTTCCGGATTCATAATCGCAAATACCGGACGACATAGATCACTGTTGTATCCCCGTTTCAACCATCCTTCTTCATTGGTTATGACAGAAGAATCGCTCATTTCACTACCTGTTGCAGCAATGGTCAATATCACGCCAATCGGAGCACAGCTATCTGCTGTACGTTTGTGATCGTAAAAATCCCAAACATCACCTTCATTTGCTATTCCATAACCAATTGCCTTGGCAGAATCAATCACACTTCCACCGCCAACAGCCAGAATAAAATCAACACCTTCCCGTTTAGCCAACGCAATCCCTTCATATACAAGAGACAATCTTGGATTTGGCACAACTCCGCCCAATTCTACATACTCAATTTTCTCCTTACTCAGTGTTTCTTTTACCCTGTCTAAAAGTCCGCTTCGTTTTACACTTCCCCCGCCATAATGAATCAATACTTTTGTCGCACCGAATGTTTTGAGCAACGCTCCGGTCTCCATTTCTGTTTCTTTTCCAAAAACGACTTTTGTCGGTGTATAATAAGTAAATCCTGCCATTTCTAAGTCCTCTTTCTCTTACATCAATCCCATTGACATCATATATTCTGTAAAATCGCCAACACTCATGTTAACTCCGTTATCATACATCATCTGTACTCCGGTTTTCATTTGTTCTATTGCTTCCTGTATCGTTGGATCCGAAGGATCAATCCACGACATTTCATCATCTGAAAATCCCCCGACTTTTTGTACAATTGCCATACAGCAATTTGCTTTCTCGGCGTCAGACGCAGCATTCCAATCTTCTTTCAGCCAATTAAGATATTGATTACCGAAATCTTTTCCCGATGCAATTGATAATTCTTCAGGCATTGCAAAAAATCGATTTCCAACCGCTGTCATATCCTCTTCATTTACTTCGTACTGTTTCGCTTCTTCATCATACATAATTCGCACCGGAAAACTTTCAGGCTCTCCAAATGTTTGATTAGAGATAGCATTCTCATAAGCCTTCATAACAACTTCACCAAGCTGATCCAGACTTGGCGTAGCTATTGCACCCTTCACCGTTTCCTTCAGTGCAAGTTCCATAAAATCAGACGGATATACCAATACATTTACCGTATAATTTCCTTCTTTATCTTCTGTTGCATCTTTCACTTCATATTTCACAGAAGAAATCATCTTTTCAGCAAGTCCTCTTGTATCTAAACCTGTCATTGCAATCGCACTCAACTCAGCATCAATCTGTGTTGAAAGCATATCTAACAGCTCTTCATACTCTTCCTTTAAATCCTCTTCCGATTCTCCTGTTATCTTCGCATATTCAGCAACGTCTCCCTTTAATGTGGCATCCATCATTGCCTGAATTGTCTTTACTGGGTCAATTTTCGGTCTTCCTCCACAACCAATCAACATCGTTGCAATCATCAAGACTGATACTACTACCCCCATAATCTTTCTAAATTTTTTCATTCTTCTTTCCTCCTTTTCCTTTTTACAGACTTTTCCGTTTTTTATTCCATACTCTCTGTATATTTGCATACCACAATCATACTAATATTTAGCTCAAAATGCAAGAAAAAGGGGTTTTAAAGCCCAAAAAATCCCTAGAAACCGCAGTTTCTAGGGATTAATATCTTAGTTTTATTTAGTATGATAACTGATTATTGATTACTCAATAATTTTAGCTACTGTACCAGAACCTACTGTACGTCCACCTTCACGATATCAGACCGGTGTATTGCGGTGTGCAAATGGTGATTTTTCGTGTGATTTGTGAGGAAAAATCCGCATTTCTCATTATGTCCGTGTGGTTTTGGGGGATTTTGTTATCATGGTGTTATCACTGACCTATATTCCCCTGAACTCATTTATGTCAATTTTACTTCCCAATAGTTCCTGATTTTTTTGATATGTTTCTAAAAGCTTCTGAGCTTGATCCCATATTTCTTTTGACATTTGGTAAATTGAATCACTAATTTGTTTTTGAGCTTTTTCACTCAGAATTGGTATATACACATCATTTAATAAATCTTCTACTTGAACTCGTGCCCTTGATGATGATGAACCTGTTGATAATCGTACAATTTGTTTTATAACATTCTCGTTCTGAAGCAGTGCACATATTACATACTTGTTTTTTTCATTTATATACGCATTATCTTTATACACAATTCTGTATACTTCTTTAGAAACAATTCCATACTCTTTCAATTCAGGAGCTATTGCGACACGACTAATACGTGGATTGATTCTCGTAAAAAGAATATCTCCTGTATAAAATTTATGAAATGAATCTCCTATATCCCTTCCTTTCACTCTTCTAATATTAGTAATTGTACCAGTTTGTGGAGAGATATCTGGAACTTCCAGATAATAATAATCTACATCATTTTTTACATTTACGCTGTTATTTTCAATAGTACAAACCTCACCTAACGGCACAACTTTTCCATATTGTTCTTTCATTAACTGGCTGTTAATTTTATTCATCAAATAATTTGCATCTATTCTATATGATAAAACCATTGTTTGATCAATCCAACCACATTCTGCTTTATTTGAAGTATATCTTAATCCTTGAAAAATTTCACTCATCATATACTCAAACTCTGCGAAATCATTTTTATTATGAGGCTTATAATTTTTCTTTCCTAGTTCATATCCTATTTCGACTGCTTTACCTAAAAAAACATGCTGCGGTCTAACATATGAACTTAGACTTGATTTTTTTCTAACACCGAGTATACAAGTCTTCGATACAGAACCTCCAAATGGTATAAATGCACCTTCTGGTAATGATATACTCATTAACAAATCTGTTTTTTTCAATAACCATTGTCTAAAATACAGATATTTTTTATTGTTCAATAAGCCTTCTGGAAGAACTATATAGAGATCGCATCCTTCTTTTAACACGTTTATACTTTTTTCAACAAATAATATATCTAATTCTTCGGCAGTCTTATCAAGTCCCAACTCATAATTCTGAAGAACATCTTCAAAACTATATGGAATCGTAAACGGTGGATTTGCAAGCACAACATCAAAATAATTATCTGGTAACTTATCACTACTTAAAGTATCCCCCTGATAAATATTGTTCCAGCCATCGCCATGCATAATCAAATTAATTTTAGCTAATACATGAAGATCATAATCTGCTTCATGTCCCCACAAACATTTATCAATTAAATTTTTGAATTTGTTATTATTCTCGATTTCTGATCCATTACTTGAAGCAATTTTGGCATTAACATAATTAAATGCTTGAATCAAAAATCCACCAGATCCACATGCCGGATCCAAAACAACATCACCAATGTTTGGATCAGCGCATTTCACCATAAACTCAACAATTTCTCTTGGTGTGAAATATTGATCAAATTCACCTCTTAACGTTGCTTTTAAAAATATTTCGTATACTGTTCCTTTTATGTCATCGCCTGTCCCAAGAAAAGAAAATGGCTCTAAATTCTTTATAAGATGACATATACACAAATTATCTGTAATATTTATCTGTTCATTCTCATCCGTATAAATATTAGGATACTTTGCCTTTGCATCTTCAAACAATTCTTTAAAAACAACTATTTCCTCAACCTCATTTAACCTGGCTTTTGATGAAACATAATCTATATTAAATCTATTATTTCCCTCCCCGGCACGAACTCTTCGCTCTTCATTCATTTTTACCAATAAAACTTTTGTCATCTCTCTAAAAGATTGATCACTCCGAATCAATGCCCTACGTTCTATAACATCTTTACTATCTTGAATTACTTTATATAGTTCTTTTGAATTATGTAATGTAAAAAGAACACTTTCAACCTCCCTAAGATCTACTTCCTTCATAATAGGCTTTTTCGCCTTGTCTATTGCTCTCAACAGTTGCGGTTTTGTTGGTATTTCTACTGTTCTTCTTCCTGTATATGTATCTGTCACTACGCAATCTATTCCATTACATACAACCCCATACATTGCTTGAGGTGTATCTATTAGTTTAGCATAACTTACTGCCTGCAATAAATCTTTTTCAGCTAGTGCTCTTCTAGGTCTTTTTGCATCAATAACCATTTCGACTTTACCGTTGATTATTACTTCTATATCTGAATAAACTTTTGTCTTTTTAGTTCCAATCTGAACATCTATTCCGTTTTCAAACCTTAATTCTTCATCTACATATCCTAAATATCTTAAATATGGTAAGAGGACTTTTATCTTCATATCCTCCTCTGTATGTATTGTGGTATTAAAATCTGGTATATTTTCAATTATCCATTGTTTTATCATCTCTTCAACTCCTAAGTTTTTCATATATTATATTCATATATATATAATTACTTACAATACATCGTGCTGATTCTGATAATAAATTTAAGTCATACATCTTTAACCACCCTATGTTTCTTTGCTGTATAATTTCATTCTTTAGCACATCAATGTATTCTTTATTTTTAAAATTCAAGTCATTCATTTTATGAGCTAATATATTCCGCATGTTCAATAATTTCAAAATACAATCAATACACGGATATACAATCGTCCTATTTTGTAATGATTGAATATCAAACTTTAACTCTGAAATCTGATTTTCTTTTCTTTCAACCTTTATCATTTGATTTAATGTTAAATTATTAAGCATTGCCTCCACATCAAACTTATGATGTTGTGTAACTACGGAATATGTATCATACTCTATAAAACTCTTCTGCATATTCAATCCACCTTGATAAAACATAAGGCGTTGTTGAACTTCATTACTAAAGTCAGGCCATTTTTCCACATATAAACTCTTGATCATTTTTTCTAAAGTTGTATAGTTTAACAGAAAATGATATATACTTAAGGCATCTAATTGTTCTGTTATTTCTCTTTGGTTACTCATCTTTTATCTCTAACTATTCATTAACTCACGAACACGTTTTGCTCTATTATTAACATTGGTTGTCGTTTGAGGTGATTTTTCTAAAGACTCTAATATCACGTCATCTGTCTCAATAGCATTTGCAAGTTCCATGACTTTTTGTGGATTGAATACTGCATAATGAATGCATGCATCGATTAAATACTGTTTGTTACTATTTTCTTTAAATCGTATTAACAACTGTATGGTTTGCTGAATGATACTCAATACATTTTCCGGATCCATAATTATATTTCTTTGTTGTATATCATATAAAACATCATTAATCATTTCCCTTGGTCTAGAATTATATCGTTCAACACAATTTTTTTCTGGATTTGTTCTAACAAAAAAAGCAATACTTCTATAAAATCTACCGTAATCTTCATATCTTTTAATATCATTTGTTGTGAAAACCATTTTATATTGCGAGTCTTCTACATGTTCATTTACATAATTTTCAATTATCTTCAAAGTCTCAGAACGATAAATTGCTTTACGAATTTCATTCACCTTTAGTTTCTCAGCACCTTTATTTAGTCTTGAAAAAATATCATATTTAGTAAATTCCGGCGAGTTCGCAGTTATTACATATATATCTAACACAGATGACAACATTTCGTTCACCATTTCTGAATGTTCTTGTCTAATACCAGAAAATGCTTTTCCTGCAAACCAGTCCGGATAATATTCTAATGACTTCTCTTGCAATACCAAAGTTCCTTTTATAAAGTCATCAATAGTTGATAAACGCTGTTTTCCATCAACTACCTCATATGTGTTTTCCTCCAAAATATTATCTCCTGGAATTTCAACAACATACACTGGCGGTATAATAATTCCCATAAATAAAGATTCTATAAATGCTGTCTTTTTTGCCTTATCCCAAATTACATTTCTCTGATACTCAGGATTTAATAAAAGTTTTCCTTCTTTAATTTTTTGAAAAATTTCTAAAATAGACCATGTTTGCTTAACAATTTTTGTTTTCTTCAATAATTCTCTCTTATGTTCAAATTCATTCGCATCAGAATGACTGACATCAATCTCTACATTTTCATTCTCTGCTAATTGAATGTCAACATCGTAAGGCAATTGATCGTTCATTTTTCCACCTCTAAGCAATGATAATATATAAGTTTCCGATTGTATTATACACACTTTTTTTTCTTTTGTACATTATTTCTCGTCTTTAAATAATTATATTATCGAACATAAGTTCTGTCAATTCATTTTGTTATTATTTCCATATAAATTTGATTATCAACTATACACCTAATATTTATTCATCCTTCTCACCCATTCCATCTGATTCTGCGTCTTTAGTTCTTCCGTAACGCCCCACCGTTCAGCCATCTGCTCCACCAGCATCTCAACTTTTTCTCTTGCTTCTTTGTCTACCTGATTCAAATGCTCCGTCAGTTTCCCGGTCAGTACCAGATATTGATACCTGGCACTCCTGTGTTCCTTCAAAATCTGTTTTTGCATTATTCCATATTTCCCATATGTAGGTTCCTCCTCATTGATTTCCAGGTCTGGCAGATAATAATCTCCATGCAATGTGTAGCTCAGTCCGTTCTTTTCATCATAAA
>ENA-ORSX01000571-ORSX01000571.1-human-gut-metagenome-genome-assembly--contig:-NODE-571-length-36597-cov-3.043512_pt1 | contig 36597 bp, 50 predicted proteins | sample MGYA00241904_ERZ509172 | MGnify/ENA primary metagenome ERZ509172 (study PRJEB26280, sample SAMEA2338795) | human gut metagenome | biome: human gut; feature: human-associated habitat; material: faeces...
ATTTGGTAGGCAAACTCAGTGTATGAGATACCTGTTTCAATACGTTTTTTAACTGATTCTTTACTCATCATTGCATTGACAGTAAAGTATTTACCGACATCACGTAGGAAGTCAATGAAGCTAATGTTACCAAACCAGTCATAGTTGTTGACCATGACGGCTTTGTTGTCGCCATTTTCGAAATCAAGGAAACGTGACAATTGATTTTGAATTTTAACAACCCATCCATCGACAGTTTCTTTTGTTTGAAGACTGCGTTCAGCATCTTTAAATGATGGGTCACCGATAAGTCCTGTAGCTCCTCCAACAAGAGCATATGGTTTATGTCCTACCATTTGAAGGCGACGTGATGTTAGAATGGCAACCAAGTGACCAAGGTGAAGACTATCAGCTGTAGGATCATAACCAGTATAATAGGATACTTGCCCTTCTGTTAATGCTTTGACAAGGGCTTCTTCATCAGTTGTTTGAAAAACTAAGCCACGTTCTTTGAGTTCTTCGAATATGTTCACGAGCTTTCTCCTTACTTAAAATTTTGAGGGTGATATTTGTGTCTTTTAGCTGGGCTAGATTTTCCCTCAATGATATTGTAGTTTACAGGCTATTATATCAAAAAGCGGTGCCTCTATGCAAGCTTTATCAAAGTTTGGTATAATATTATCGAGGTATTAGAATGAGTAAGAGTAAGAGAAATAAAAATAAGAAAAAAGCAGATCATCAGAAGCTTGGCTTACTTGATTTTGGATCAGTCTTTTTGAGAACAGTTAAGTTATTAACCGACTTTTTTTATATTATTGTCATCTTGTTTGGCATGTTGGGAGTTGGTTTAGCTTTTGGTTATCTTGCTAGTCAGATAGATGCGGTTAAAATCCCTGATAAGGAGAGCTTGGTCAGTCAGGTGACATCTTTGACGCGCGTGTCACAGATGTCTTATTCTGATGGCAGTTCGATTGCTGCCATTGATACGGACTTGCTACGTACACCAGTTGCTAGCGAAGCTATTTCAGAAAATATCAAACATGCTATTGTAGCAACTGAGGATGAAAATTTTGAAGGGCATGATGGTGTGGTTCCTAAGGCGGTTTTCCGTGCGACTTTGGGGTCTGTTCTTGGCCTAGGTGAAACTAGTGGTGGGTCAACGTTGACGCAACAATTAATCAAGCAACAGGTGCTAGGTGATGATCCAACCTTTAAACGTAAATCACGTGAAATTATATATGCGTTGGCTTTGGAACGTTATTTGAGTAAAGATGAGATTTTGACCGATTACCTGAATGTCTCACCTTTTGGACGTAACAATAAGGGTGAAAATATTGCTGGTATTGAAGAGGCAGCTCAAGGTATTTTTGGGGTGTCTGCAAGTGATTTGACAATTCCACAGTCTGCATTTTTAGCTGGTTTGCCTCAAAGCCCGATTGTATATTCTCCGTATACAGCAGCTGGTCAGCTAAAAGATGCTGAGAATATGGCTTATGGTCTTTCTCGTCAACAAGATGTTCTTTACAATATGTATCGCGCAGGCTATTTGACAAAAGATGAATACAATGAATATAAATCTTATGATGTTAGTCAAGACTTTATTCAACCGGCATCTGCAACGACAAGTTCTCACGATTTCCTTTACTATTCTGTCCTAGAAGAAGCACAAGATATCATGTATGATTACTTGATTGAGAAAAATGGTGTTTCTGAACAAGAATTGAAAAACGATACAACGAAAGAATCTTATCGTAAATTAGCTTCTGAAACTTTGCAACAAGGTGGCTACACGGTCAAGACAACGATTGATAAGAATGTCTACAATGCTATGCAAAACGCAGTAGCACAGTATGGTAGCACACTGGATCAAGGAAGTTCTCAACAAGTCGATGTTGGGAATGTCTTGATGGATAATTCTACTGGTGCGATTTTAGGATTTATTGGTGGCAGGGATTATTCAACCAACCAAAATAACCACGCTTTTGATACTGCGCGCTCACCAGGTTCAAGTATCAAACCGATTATCGCTTACGGTATTGCCATTGATCAAGGACTTCTTGGCAGTGCAAGTATTCTTTCTAATTACCCAACGAATTTCTCAAGTGGTCAACCAATCATGCACGGTAACGACGTCGGAACTGGCATGATTAACCTTCAAGAAGCACTTAATACATCATGGAATATTCCAGCTTATTGGACTTATCAGATGTTACTCAATCACAATGTTGATATTGCGTCTTACATGAAGAAAATGAATTATAGCGTTGACAACTACGCGATTGAAAGCCTACCTTTAGGTGGTGGTATTGAAACAACTGTTCTTCAACAAGTAAATGCCTATCAAATGATTTCAAACGGTGGTGTTTACATGAAAGGCTATTTGGTTGATAGCATCACTAATAATAAAGGTGATGTCATTTACCAACACAAGGCAAATCCAGTTCGTATATTCTCAGAAGCAACAGCTAGTATTTTGAACCAGTTATTGAAAGATGTTGTTAAAGGTGGCGCAACTACCGAGTTCTATAAAGATTTACAAGCTTTGAATAGTCAAGCAGCGCAAGCAGATTGGTCAGGAAAAACAGGGACAACCGACAATTATACGGATGTTTGGTTGATGCTTTCAACACCAAAAGTAACTTTAGGTGGTTGGGCAGGTAATGATGATAATACCTCTCTAGACTCAATGGCTGGATACAAATACAACGCTCAGTATATGGCTGATTTGGTTAATAGCATTTATAATGCTCATGCGAATACATTTGGAACAGACAAATACAACTTGTCTTCAAATGTGATTAAGTCAACGGTTCTAAAAGCAACTGGTTTGCAGCCTGGTACGGTAACGGTAAATGGTCGCTCGCTTAACGTTAGCGGTGAGACAACGACAAGTTATTGGGCTAAGACTGGAGCGGGTAATATGACCTATAAATTTGCTATTGGCGGAACGGATAGTGACTACACGAAAGCATGGGATGCATTGCTTCATAATCCGGCGATTAAAACCAACAGTAGTAACTAAAAACACTTGCAAAAATTTAAAAAATAAGGTATAATATTAGCAACTATTTGTCGTTTTCTTTAGTTGAAATATTGTCCAACTAAAGTTTGCAGCAGTTAAATCACACTTTTTATGGTCAGATTTAGCTGCTCTTTTTGTGCCTAATTTTAGAAAAAATGCAGTTTGTAACCTATATTTAAAGTTTCTAAAAATTCACATCAACGACACACTTGGCGGGGTGTTTTAAGTACCCTAACTATAAAGGTCAAAATGAAAAAGTAATGATTGTTCTCGTCGTATGAAGAGAATTGTGGTTATGATGGAGTTTATAGACCTCTGTATTTTAATGAAGGAGTAAAAAACTTGGCAGGACATGAAGTTCAGTACGGGAAACACCGTACACGTCGTAGCTTTTCAAGAATCAAGGAAGTTCTTGATTTACCTAACTTGATTGAAATTCAAACGGATTCTTTTAAAGACTTCTTGGATAACGGATTAAGAGAAGTTTTTGAAGATGTACTTCCAATTACAAACTTTACGGATACTATGGAACTTGAATTTGTTGGTTACGAATTGAAAGAGCCTAAGTATACGCTTGAAGAAGCTCGTATCCACGATGCATCTTACTCAGCACCTATTTTTGTAACCTTCCGTTTGATTAACAAAGAAACAGGAGAAATCAAAACTCAAGAAGTTTTCTTCGGTGATTTCCCAATTATGACTGAAATGGGTACATTCATCATCAACGGTGGTGAACGTATTATCGTTTCTCAGTTGGTTCGTTCTCCTGGTGTTTATTTCAATGATAAAGTTGATAAAAACGGTAAAGTTGGTTACGGTTCAACTGTAATCCCTAACCGTGGAGCATGGCTTGAATTAGAAACAGATTCAAAAGACATTGCTTACACACGTATCGACCGTACACGTAAAATTCCATTTACAACACTTGTACGTGCTCTTGGTTTCTCAGGTGATGATGAAATCATGGATATCTTCGGTGATAGCGAACTTGTTCGTAACACTATCGAAAAAGATATTCATAAAAACCCAGCAGATTCACGTACTGACGAAGCACTTAAAGAAATTTACGAACGCCTTCGTCCAGGTGAACCAAAAACAGCTGATAGCTCACGTAGCTTGCTTGTCGCTCGTTTCTTTGACCCACGTCGTTATGACTTGGCAGCTGTTGGTCGTTACAAAATCAACAAAAAACTTAACATCAAGACTCGTCTCTTGAACCAAACAATTGCTGAAAACTTGGTTGATGCTGAAACAGGTGAAATCCTTGTTGAAGCTGGTACAGTAATGACACATGACGTTATCGATTCAATTGCTGATCAATTGGATGGTGACCTTAACAAATTTGTTTACACACCAAACGATTATGCTGTTGTCACTGAACCTGTTGTTCTTCAAAAATTCAAAGTTGTATCACCAGTTGATCCAGACCGCGTTGTTACAATCGTTGGTAATGCAAATCCTGATGATAAAGCACGTGCGCTTACACCAGCTGATATCTTGGCTGAAATGTCGTACTTCCTTAACCTTGCTGAAGGTCTAGGTAAAGTTGATGATATCGACCACTTGGGTAACCGTCGTATCCGTGCCGTTGGTGAATTGCTTGCTAACCAATTCCGTATTGGTCTTGCTCGTATGGAACGTAACGTTCGCGAACGTATGTCAGTACAAGATAACGAAGTGTTGACACCACAACAAATCATCAACATCCGTCCTGTAACTGCAGCCGTTAAAGAATTCTTCGGTTCTTCTCAATTGTCACAGTTCATGGACCAACACAACCCACTTTCTGAGTTGTCTCACAAACGTCGTTTGTCAGCCTTAGGACCTGGTGGTTTGACTCGTGACCGTGCTGGTTATGAAGTTCGTGACGTGCACTACACTCACTATGGTCGTATGTGTCCGATTGAAACTCCTGAAGGACCTAACATCGGTTTGATCAATAACCTGTCAACATACGGACACCTTAACAAATATGGTTTCATCCAAACACCATATCGTAAAGTTGACCGCGCTACAGGTGTGGTTACAAACGAAATCGTTTGGTTGACTGCCGATGAAGAAGATGAATACACAGTAGCACAGGCTAACTCAAAACTGAACGAAGATGGAACATTTGCTGAAGACATCGTTATGGGTCGTCATCAAGGTAATAACCAAGAGTTCCCATCAAACATCGTTGACTTCGTTGACGTTTCACCTAAACAAGTAGTTGCCGTTGCGACAGCATGTATTCCTTTCCTTGAAAACGATGACTCTAACCGTGCTCTCATGGGTGCCAACATGCAACGTCAAGCGGTGCCATTGATCGATCCACACGCACCATATGTTGGTACTGGTATGGAATATCAAGCAGCCCACGATTCAGGTGCTGCCGTCATCGCTAAACACGATGGACGAGTTGTCTTCTCTGACGCTGAAAAAGTTGAAGTTCGTCGTGAAGATGGTTCACTTGATGTTTACCACATCACTAAATTCCGTCGTTCTAACTCAGGTACAGCTTATAACCAACACACACTTGTTAAAGTTGGCGATATCGTTGAAAAAGGTGACTTCATCGCTGATGGTCCTTCAATGGAAAAAGGTGAAATGGCCCTTGGTCAAAACCCAATCGTCGCTTATATGACTTGGGATGGTTATAACTATGAAGACGCCATCATCTTGAGTGAACGTCTTGTTAAAGAAGATGTTTATACATCGGTTCACTTGGAAGAATTTGAATCAGAAACACGTGATACTAAGTTAGGCCCTGAAGAAATCACTCGCGAAATTCCAAACGTTGGTGAAGAAGCTCTTAAAGACCTTGACGAAATGGGTATCATTCGTATTGGTGCTGAAGTTAAAGAAGGTGACATCCTTGTAGGTAAAGTAACACCTAAAGGTGAAAAAGACCTTTCTGCTGAAGAACGTCTTCTCCATGCTATCTTTGGTGATAAATCTCGTGAAGTACGTGATACATCACTCCGTGTACCTCATGGTGGTGATGGTGTCGTTCGTGATGTTAAAATCTTTACACGTGCAAACGGTGATGAATTGCAATCAGGTGTTAACATGCTCGTTCGTGTTTACATCGCACAAAAACGTAAAATCAAAGTCGGAGATAAAATGGCCGGTCGTCACGGTAACAAAGGGGTTGTTTCTCGTGTTGTTCCAGTTGAAGACATGCCTTACCTTCCAGACGGTACACCAGTTGACATCATGTTGAACCCTCTTGGGGTGCCATCACGTATGAACATTGGTCAGGTTATGGAACTTCACCTTGGTATGGCTGCTCGTAACTTGGGTATCTACATCGCAACACCAGTCTTTGATGGGGCAAGCTCAGAAGATCTCTGGGATACTGTTCGTGAAGCTGGTATGGATAGTGATGCTAAGACAATCCTTTACGATGGACGTACAGGAGAACCATTTGATAACCGTGTGTCAGTTGGTGTCATGTACATGATCAAACTTCACCACATGGTTGATGATAAACTTCACGCACGTTCAGTTGGTCCTTACTCACTCGTTACACAACAGCCTCTTGGTGGTAAAGCACAATTTGGTGGACAACGTTTCGGTGAAATGGAAGTTTGGGCTTTGGAAGCTTACGGTGCATCAAACGTCCTTCAAGAAATCTTGACTTACAAGTCAGATGACGTTAACGGACGTTTGAAAGCCTATGAAGCTATCACTAAAGGAAAACCAATTCCAAAACCAGGTGTGCCAGAATCATTCCGAGTTCTTGTTAAAGAATTGCAATCACTTGGTCTTGACATGCGCGTACTTGACGAAGATGACAACGAAGTTGAACTTCGAGACCTTGATGAAGGTGAAGATGACGACGTAATGCACGTTGATGATCTTGAAAAAGCTCGTCAAAAACAAGAAACAGAAGAAGATGAAAAAGCTGAAGTTTCTGCAGAAGAAAAATAATAATAGGAAAGAATAATTTGGGCATAAGAGTTGCAAGTAAATCTTGCTCCTCTTGGTCGGATTGTTTGGATAAGTCCTATAACGATAAATGATGTCTTGCAGACAAAAGTTTATAAGTCGTGACAAGTTAGAAAGTAGCTCTGCTATTTTCAAAAGAACAATAAAGAAAGGTAAAACTAGTGGTTGACGTAAATCGTTTTAAAAGTATGCAAATCACATTAGCCTCACCAAGTAAGGTCCGTTCATGGTCTTATGGTGAAGTTAAAAAACCTGAAACAATCAACTATCGTACGCTCAAACCAGAACGTGAAGGTCTTTTTGATGAAGTAATCTTTGGACCAACAAAAGACTGGGAATGTGCTTGTGGTAAATATAAACGTATTCGTTATAAAGGAATTGTTTGTGACCGCTGTGGTGTTGAAGTAACACGTGCTAAAGTTCGTCGTGAACGTATGGGACACATTGAATTGAAAGCTCCAGTATCACACATCTGGTACTTCAAAGGTATTCCATCACGCATGGGACTTACTCTTGACATGAGTCCACGTGCTCTTGAAGAAGTTATTTACTTCGCTGCTTATGTAGTTATCGATCCAAAAGATACTCCGCTTGAACCAAAATCACTTTTGACTGAGCGTGAATATCGTGAAAAATTACAAGAATACGGACAAGGATCATTTGTTGCAAAAATGGGTGCGGAAGCTATCCAAGATCTTCTTAAACGCGTTGATTTGAAATCTGAAATCGCTGAGCTTAAGGAAGAATTGAAAACAGCAACAGGGCAAAAACGTATCAAAGCTGTCCGTCGTTTAGATGTGCTTGATGCCTTCTACAAATCTGGTAACAAACCGGAATGGATGGTACTTAACATCTTGCCAGTTATTCCACCCGATCTTCGTCCAATGGTTCAATTGGATGGTGGACGTTTCGCTGCATCTGACTTGAACGACCTTTACCGTCGTGTTATCAACCGTAACAACCGTTTGGCTCGTTTGCTTGAATTGAATGCCCCTGGTATCATCGTGCAAAACGAAAAACGTATGTTGCAAGAAGCTGTCGATGCTCTTATCGATAACGGTCGTCGTGGTCGTCCAATCACAGGTCCTGGTAGCCGTCCTCTTAAATCTTTGAGCCACATGCTTAAAGGTAAACAAGGTCGTTTCCGTCAAAACTTGCTTGGTAAACGTGTTGACTTCTCTGGACGTTCAGTTATCGCCGTAGGTCCAACACTTAAAATGTATCAATGTGGTGTGCCACGTGAAATGGCTATCGAATTGTTCAAACCATTTGTAATGCGTGAAATCGTTGCTCGTGATTACGCTGGTAACGTTAAAGCTGCTAAACGTATGGTTGAACGTGGAGATGAACGTATTTGGGATATTCTTGAAGAAGTTATCAAAGAACACCCAGTACTTCTTAACCGCGCACCTACTCTTCACCGTTTGGGTATCCAAGCCTTTGAACCAGTTCTTATCGATGGTAAAGCACTTCGTCTTCACCCACTTGTTTGTGAAGCCTACAATGCCGACTTCGATGGTGACCAAATGGCCATCCACGTACCACTTTCTGAAGAAGCTCAAGCAGAAGCACGTCTTCTTATGCTTGCCGCAGAACACATCCTTAACCCTAAAGATGGTAAACCAGTCGTAACACCATCTCAAGATATGGTTCTTGGTAACTACTACCTAACTATGGAAGAACCAGGTCGTGAAGGTGAAGGAATGATCTTCAAAGACCGCGATGAAGCAGTTATGGCATACCGTAATGGTTATGTTCACTTGCACACACGTGTTGGTATCACAGTTGATAGCATGCCAAACAAACCATGGACTGATGAACAAAAACACAAAATCATGGTTACAACTGTTGGTAAAATCCTCTTTAACGACATCATGCCTGATGATCTACCTTACCTTCAAGAACCAAACAATGCTAACTTGACTGAAAAAACTCCAGATAAATACTTCTTGGCACCTGGTCAAGATATCCGCACTGTTATCGACAGCTTGGATATCAACGTTCCATTCAAGAAGAAAAATCTTGGTAACATTATCGCGGAAATCTTTAAACGTTTCCGTACAACAGAAACATCAGCCTTCCTTGACCGCTTGAAAGACCTTGGTTACTACCATTCAACTCTTGCTGGTTTGACAGTGGGTATCGCCGATATCCCAGTTATCGATAACAAACAAGAAATTATCGATGCAGCCCACACGAAAGTTGAACAAATTAACAAAGCCTTCCGTCGTGGTTTGATGACTGATGATGATCGTTATGTTGCTGTTACAACAACATGGCGTGAAGCTAAAGAAGAACTTGAACAACGTCTGATTGAAACACAAGATCCTAAGAACCCTATCGTTATGATGATGGACTCAGGAGCTCGTGGTAACATCTCTAACTTCTCACAACTTGCCGGTATGCGTGGTTTGATGGCTGCTCCGAATGGACGTATCATGGAATTGCCTATCTTGTCTAACTTCCGTGAAGGTTTGTCTGTCTTGGAAATGTTCTTCTCAACTCACGGTGCTCGTAAAGGTATGACTGATACAGCCCTTAAGACTGCTGACTCTGGTTACCTTACTCGTCGTTTGGTTGACGTTGCCCAAGATGTTATCATTCGTGAAGACGATTGTGGAACTGACCGTGGTCTTGTCATCCGTGCTATCACTGATGGTAAAGAAGTTACAGAAACTCTTGAAGAACGTCTTGTTGGTCGTTACACTAAGAAATCTGTTAAACACCCTGAAACTGGCGAAGTTATCGTTGGTCCAGACGTATTGATTACTGAAGATATGGCAGCTGAAATTGTTAAAGCTGGTGTAGAAGAAGTAACAATCCGTTCAGTATTTACATGTAACACTCGTCATGGTGTATGTCGTCACTGTTATGGTGTCAACCTTGCTACAGGTGATGCGGTTGAAGTTGGTGAAGCAGTTGGTACAATTGCCGCTCAATCTATCGGTGAACCTGGTACACAGCTTACAATGCGTACCTTCCACACGGGTGGTGTTGCGTCAAATACCGATATCACACAAGGTCTTCCTCGTATCCAAGAAATCTTTGAAGCTCGTAACCCTAAAGGTGAAGCAGTTATCACTGAAGTTAAAGGTACTGTTGTTGACATCGAAGAAGATGCTTCTACACGTACTAAGAAAGTTTACGTTCAAGGTAAAACTGGTATGGGTGAATACGTGGTACCATTCACAGCTCGTATGAAAGTAGCTATTGGTGATGAAGTTCACCGTGGTGCTTCACTTACTGAAGGTTCTATCCAACCTAAACGTCTCCTTGAAGTACGTGATACCTTGTCAGTTGAAACTTATCTTCTTGCAGAAGTGCAAAAAGTTTACCGTAGCCAAGGGGTAGAAATCGGTGATAAACACGTCGAAGTAATGGTTCGTCAAATGCTTCGTAAAGTTCGTATCATGGATCCAGGTGATACAGATCTTCTTCCAGGTACACTTATGGATATCGCAGACTTCACAGATGCTAACAAAGATGTTGTTATCTCTGGTGGTATTCCTGCAACTGCACGTCCAGTACTTATGGGTATTACTAAAGCTTCGCTTGAAACTAATTCATTCTTGTCAGCCGCATCATTCCAAGAAACAACTCGTGTTCTTACAGATGCTGCTATCCGTGGTAAAAAAGATCACCTTCTTGGTCTTAAAGAAAATGTTATCATCGGTAAAATTATTCCAGCTGGTACAGGTATGGCACGTTACCGTAACCTTGAACCACAAGCTGTTAATGAACTTGAAACAAGTGAAGAAGCTGAAATAGTTGAAGCAACTGCAACAACAGAAGCAGAATAATCTGATTTCACATTTGAGTTTAATAAATGAAAAAGGCCTGAGTTTATCTCAGGCCTTTTTGTTAAGCTTTTTTAGATGATAATGGTTATAAATAAGCAAATATATTTTAAATTAGCTTTAATTCTTATATAATAAAGAGCATAAGGAAGTGAAAAAATGTATCAAGTAATCAAAATGTTTGGGGACTGGGAACCCTGGTGGTTTTTGGATGATTGGCAGGATGATATCATCGAAGAACAAACTTTTGAATACTTTGAAGAAGCTGTGTCATTTTACAAATCAGAATGGCAATCGTTAAGAATGAATCTGCCGATCTGTAAGTGTCATGATAATTTTCAAGCTGCTTTCTGGGATCAAACCGAGAAACGTTGGTGTGAAAATTGTGGTGATTATTTGCAGCAATATCATTCTCTTTTAATCTTAAAGGATGGGCAAGAATTGACGAAAGAGTATTTTGCTTATCATTTTAATGTTCGAGATGACGAACCAAGCCCCAGACCTCAAAATTGCAAATTTAAACCTTAATCATGGAAGTTTTCCATGGTTTTTTTCTTTTTTTGAGATTTTTTTACGAATATAAAAGTGAGGAGGTCAACATGATTCAGGAAGAAGCAAAGCAGCTGATTAAGGATGCTGTTGAAAAGAATGCGCAAGATATTTACATTGTTCCTAAGAAGGAGCACTATGAAATTTATCAACGTGTTGGAGATGAACGTCAGTTTATCCAAGAAGTTGCTAGTGATGAAATGACAAGCGTGATTAGTCACTTTAAATTTGTTGCGGGAATGAATGTTGGTGAGAAACGTCGTAGTCAGCTAGGGTCTTGTGATTATGAATTTGCTGAGGGTGAAGAGATTTCACTGCGTTTATCCACTGTTGGTGATTATCGCGGGCGTGAGAGCCTGGTCATCAGACTTCTTTATTCAGGTCGTCATGATTTGCAATATTGGTTCGATGGGATGAAGAATATTTTAGAGGCGATTGATAGTCGAGGCCTTTATCTTTTTTCCGGGCCGGTAGGGAGTGGAAAGACTACTCTCATGTATCAATTGGTTCGTGAAAAGTTCCCCGATAAGCAGGTCATTACGATAGAAGACCCTGTTGAGATTAAGCAGGATAATATGTTGCAGCTGCAGCTTAATGATGAAATTGGCATGACTTATGATAATCTCATTAAACTCTCGCTTCGCCATAGACCTGATATTTTAATTATTGGAGAGATTCGTGATAGTGAGACAGCGCGTGCGGTTATTAGAGCTAGTCTAACAGGTGTGCTCGTCTTTTCAACTATTCATGCGAAAAGTATTCCAGGTGTTTATGCCAGATTACTGGAGTTGGGGGTTAGTAGACAAGAGCTCGAAAATAGTTTACGAGCGATTATTTATCAACGATTAATTGGCGGTGGAGGTGTTGTGGATTTTGCCAAAGGAGATTTTGAACACTATTCCCCAACAAGGTGGAATGAGCAAATTAAAAGCCTTGCTAGGGACGGACATATTAGCCTTGAGGAAGCAAAAATCGAAAAAATTGCCCTTTAAAAAACAGCAGAAGGTGATTCAATTATTTAACAATCTCTTTAACAGCGGCTTTCATTTAACAGAAATTGTTTCTTTTTTGAGACGAAGTCAGTTGTTGGCGGAAGTTTATGTGGACAGTATGCAAGAGTCGTTGTTAAGTGGGGCAAGTTTGGCAGATATGATGGCTAAGCTGGGCTTTTCAGATACAATTGTCACCCAGATTGCTCTTGCGGATGTTCATGGGAATTGTCAGCAGAGTTTGTTAAAAATTGATGGCTACTTGGCTAGTATGGCAGTTGTTCGAAAAAAATTGATTGAAGTGGCGACTTATCCTTTGATTTTGCTTAGCTTTTTAATTCTGATTATGTTGGGCTTGAAAAATTATTTGCTGCCGCAGTTGGAAAATCAAAATTTTGCAACTCAGATTATCAGCCATTTTCCTATGATTTTTTTGGGTGGCTTTGCTCTTTTAGCTTTAGGAATTCTGCTTGGGGTTCTGTATGCCGAGCACTTATCGCCAATTTATCTGTATAGTCAGTTAAGTCGTTTGCCAATATTTGGTCGGCACGTGCGCCTTTATTTGACGGCTTATTATGCGCGTGAGTGGGGAAATCTTATCGGACAAGGTATCGAACTGATGGAGATTGTAGAGCTTATGCAGCGGCAAAAATCACGTCTCTTTCAGGAAATTGGAAAAGATATGCAGGAAGCTTTGTTGTCTGGTCAGTCTTTTCATCAGAAAGTGCTGGATTACCCTTTCTTTTTGCGTGAACTTAGCTTAATGATTGAATATGGCGAGGTCAAGTCAAAATTAGGTCGTGAGTTAGATATTTATGCCGAAGAGACTTGGCAGAATTTCTTTAGTCAATTGACGCAGGCAACGCAGCTAATTCAGCCTTTGGTCTTTGTCTTTGTTGCTTCAATCATCGTTTTAATTTATGTGGCAATGCTTTTGCCGATGTATCAAAATATGGGAGGAAATTTTTAATGAAAAACATTTGGAAAAAACTACGTAAAAAGTCTGTAGAAGCTTTTACACTTGTGGAAATGAATGATACTAAATTTGTTAAATTTTCCATAAAATTTTGATACTGTCAGCAGTCACTTGAACTTTGTTAATAAGCGCTCTGACAAGCATCTTTTGCTCTTCGTAATCCATTTTAAAAATGTCTTTAGTGTCTAGTTTTTTAAGCATCTTTTGCTTGTTTTTTTGTCGTTCTAAAGCTGGGTCTTTTTCTAGCTTTTCTTTTAAAATATCTATTTTCGATTGTAAAGTATCTGTTTTTGTTTTTAGATCATCAAGCGTAATTAAATTATTAATGTATAAATCATTGAGTCTACTAATCTTATTTGAGAGTGTCTCTATTTCTTTGTTTAAAGCGTCTCTATCAAGTTTTTCTGGTTCGTCATTAAATAGCTCATCTATGCAATTAGAGTCTGTTTGGAGCTTGGAAATAGACTCTAGAACGTATGCTTCTATATCGTCTTTCTCATAAAATCCTGAGTTGCATTTTTCATTGTTGTTGTAGACGGTAGCGCCTTTTGTTTTTCTAGGTGTACGCTGAACACACTGATAGCGTTTAAAACGTGTTCCATCTTTTCTGATTGTGCCTAATGTTATTTTTAAAGGCGCTTTACAGTAGCCACATTGTGCAATACCAGAAAGCATGTATTTTGATTGGAACGGTCTATAATTATTGTTGTGCTCATATGCTTTTTGTTGTCTAATTTTAAGCTCGTCTTGGACTTGGTTGTATATTTCTTTGGAAATAATAGGCGCGTGGTTTCCTGGGTATACCTGACCTTTGTATTTGTTGTAACCGCAATATACAGGATTATCAAGCATCTGTCTTATAGTGCGGTAACTCCAAGCTGGTGTTTTTGGGTATTTCTCGTTTAAATCATCTCTTAATTTAGTGATTGAACGTCCATTCAAATATGAGCTAAACACTTCTTTTACAATAATAGCCTCCGACGGCAATGCGGTCCTTTTACCAGGTTGAATATGATCTGTGTTTAGCCATAAGCGACTTTAGCCCACATCATAGGCTTACCAGACTTAGCACGCCCTAATTTACCTAATTGCATACGCTCTTTAATTTGCTCCCTATCCAATTGAGCAAACACCGATAAAATACCTACCATAGCTTTCCCAAAAGCTGTAGAAGTATCAAAGTTTTCAAGTAGACTGACAAAGTCTATTTTATTTTCTAAAAAAACATAAACGGGTAAGTATAATGTGTCTTTTTGGCTTCGGCTTAGTCGGTCAAGTTTATAGACTAAAACGGTATCAAAGACTTTCCTTTTTGTGTCTTTGATAAGCTTTTGTATAGCTGGTCTTTTGATATTAGAACCAGAAAAACCAGCATCTACATAGACATCATATACACTCCAATCTTTAATCATGCAATATGCTTTTAGCTTGTCTATCTGTTCCTCTATAGAGTAGCCTTCTTCGGCTTGGTTTGTGGTTGATACACGTACATAGATAGCTACTTTGTTCATATTTGTACCTCTTTCAATTATCGTTGAAAAATGATAAAATGGGTACAAGAAAAACGCCCATTTAATGGCTTTTTCTTGTATACTTCCTAGCTCACGCTCTCCTCGTCCAAAATTTGAGCGTGGGCTTTTTTTATTTTAATCTTCGTCTTCTAAATGTTTAATAGCGTAGTTGACTTCTGATTTTGTAAAACCTCCGCCATCCTCTTCGCTAAGCAATGATTCTTTGATTTGTTTTTTAGACATACCATAATCTTGAAATTCTTTAGCAGATGCTAAGGCATTCTTTTTCCAACTGATTTTCAGTTTTTTAACAGCATAATCTACCGCTTTTTTCTCAAAGCCACTTTCATCTTGTAATGCTTGATAGAAAGCTTTTTTAGACATGTTTGCGTCTTTCATCAACTCAGCTGTTTCAAGAGCGTTTTTATACTCTTTTGATACGGCGTAAGCTGTATGAGCTTGAGGAAAAACAGTTGTCTCGATAGCAGGACTAGCGACAAACAAGAAAGCTGTAGCAATGATAATAGCAGTTTTCTTCTTCATTGTATTTTCTCCAGCAGCTTTTAACGTGGTTCAGTCTTTTGCACGTAGTTTTTAGTTACTTAACATATGGGTAGTTTTTTCTTTTAGAATAGTGATTTTTTCTTGATAGTCATTAACTTTTGCGAGGTCGCTGTTACCCTCATTTATATAGTAGTTGATTTGATCGTGTACATCTTTAGCAGTAGAAGGTATGTTGAGAGAGTTGAAAAAGTCTACCAACTTTTTACAATGATTTGCGTGAGCTTTATAGTATGTTAGTTCCATTTGATACAATTTTAACTCAAATTGTTCTTTGTCCCATGACGGAAAATCAATATCAAGATTAGTTGGATACTGCTTTACAACATGGATTTCCCATAAAGCTTTGTATTTATCGTAAACTGTTTGACCTTTTTCCGTTAATAGCATTTTTCCTTCTATATCTACTAGAAGACCATTGGATTTAAAATCATTAGTCAATTTCTCAGCATTTAAATTGTAACTATAAAAAAAGTATTTAGGAATAGTTACAGTAGATTTTCGACCATTCTTTGGATTTCCCCACCACACTAACAATAAAAGTTCTCTTAATTTGTAGTTCTCGTTAGTGATAAAACTATCGTCATACTTTGGAAAATTGTGAGGTCTACCGTAAATTTCAAATATATTAGGTCTTGTATCTAATATTTTGAAATATTCTGGGGTGTAGTAGTCAAATTCATCAGAAGATGAAAATGTTATAGAAGTTTTTGGCTGTATACTTGTTCTTTTTTTACCAAATAAAAAGCTAAGCAATCCCATATTTTAATCCTCTCTATAAATATCAACGACTTCTCCGATTGTGCGGATGTCGTCATTTTCTGACAAGTAGATTTCTTCGTATTTATCGTTTAAACTTTGTAAATACCATCGACCATCATAGTCACGTTTTAGTTTTTTAACAAAGTTCTTGTTATTGACCTGGAAAATACCAATTTCGTTAGGTTCAATTTGACTAGTTACTTTAATGAACAACAAGTCGTTATCTTTTATCAACGGTTCCATTGAGTCACCCGCAACTTTAGCGATTGTATCGTATTCTTCTGGTACATCATCAGCTCTTAACTTAACTTCCATATAAAGATTATCGTTTTGGAAGACACCACGTCCAGCAGCTACTAAACCTTGAACATAGTCGGTGATGTATTCGTTGTCATCTTCTTTTTTGCTAAAGATAGAAGAAACAGTATTTTCTTGCTCCTGTTCAGCAAGTTGATCGCTAGCAAAGTTTAAGACCTTTTCTTGTCTTATTTGATTTAATTTATCATATATTACAACAATATCAGATTTAGTATTATTTGGGATGTCAGACCAGCCCATAAAATAAGCGGGGCTTGTATTTAGGATTTTAGAAATTTTTTCTAATGTTTCTGTAGGGACTTTTGCAATCTCACCTTTTTCATATCTATAGATGGTAGATTTAGAAACTCCCAATTTATTAGCCAGCTCTTCTGCGCTTATTTTCTCCTCAATCCGTCGTTGCTTTAATTTTCCTCCGATGTCCATAATTTCCTCCTTGTCAAATAGTATAATATAGACTTTGCAAAATTGCAACAAAAATAATTGCAAAAATGAAACTTTTGTGTTGACAAATAAAAAAATAGGTCTTATAATAAAGTCACAAAGTTGCAATAACGCAACTGGAAAGGAGAAATAAAAATGGTTAATACTCAAAAGCTCAAAGGAGTAATTGTGGAAAAAGGAACAACTCAACAAGCAGTTGCTGATAGTATTGGCGTTGCTAGAAGTACTTTTTATAGAAAACTAAAAAATGGTGGGACTTTCTCAGTTGAAGAAGCGGTAAAAATTGCTTTAGCCGTTCCTTTAACAAAAGAAGAGGCGATTGATATTTTTTTTGGGGATGTAGTCGCATAAATGCAACTGATAACGACAGTAGTTTATCAAAACAAAAAAAGCACCTCGGACGGCAATCCGATAGGCGCTTAACAAATTATAACTAACTAAATTATAACATGAACGAACTTAATAGTACACAAGAAATGCTAGTAAAAAACTGGCAACGAAAACATTATCAATTAAGCGAGGTACTTATTACAAGCTTAATTGGTTTAACACTTTCAGACACGTTGAATGTTTTGGCTCAAGCAAGAAAGGAGAAACTATGGCTAAAAAGCATTACAAAATAATCCACGTAATGGCTGATGGTACGGAACTTGAGGATATTACTGACTACATCATCCCAGCAGGTCATCAAGTTTATAACATTTTAAAAGCAATCAACGAGAAACAGTTGGAGGTGAGTTGATGCAATACATCTTTCAGAAATACAACATCAAACTACACGGCTGTTAGTAATGAGTTCTTGGACGATGATGAGCTTTCTTTTAAAGCCAAGGGAATACTGATGGTCATTTTAAGAAATAAAGAAAATTGGCGAGTGTATCCAGAAGAAATAGCTAAGCGGTCAAAAGACAAAGTGTCAGCTGTTAGGACAGGTTTAAAAGAATTAGAAGAGCATCAATACATAAGGACTTACAAAAAAGGGTTAGGTGATAAAAGCGGGATATCTTACTTTAGGTTTTGTGCTGATAGGAAAATAACTGATGAAATCTTTGAGCAGTTAAAACAACAGCTAGATAACGAGCTGACTCAAATGTAGAAAACTCAAACTTGAGTTTCTCAAAGTTGAGTTTCTCAAAGTTGAGAAATCACCACCTAATAATTACTAACAATAAATAATTACTAATAATAAATAATTACTAATAATTAATAAGTGGGTGTAATGGAATTAAAGGAACTTATTAATAATTTTGAAGCTAATTTTGGTCGTATGCTTTCACCGTTTGAACTGGAAGATATTCAAAAGCTTGTTAAAGAGGATGGCTATTCTATTAATCTGATTAACGAAGCTTTGAAAATATCTGTCAGAAACGGAAAACTGTTTCTAAATTATGTCGTCGGTATTCTGGTTCGTATGCGTTCGCAAGGCATAACGAACGTTGAGCAATTGAGAGCTGCTGAACAGCTAAAGCAAGGAAGTAGCAAACCAGTTGAGGTTGATAACGACTTCCTGGAAATGCTGATAGCAGCCGCCGAGCTTTGGGACGATGACGAGGAAAGCAGAGAGCACCAAATTAGCTTGTACAGAGATTTTCAAAAATAGGAGAACACAATGGCAGATTTAAAACAAACAATTTTAGAAGAACACAAAACTTTGAAACGTATTGAAGAACTGCAAGAGTTCCTGCACGGAATATCAATACTAGCACTTGGGCTGCATAAGGATGGAATTATTGAACAGCCAGAAGATAAATTGATATCCTTTGAAACAATGCACGTTATCTCACACATTCTTGAAGATGTGCTAAATGGCAAAGATGTACCAGAAGCAGCGCGCGATGTATTATTTCCAGATGAGGACGAAGACTAATGAAAATCGAACTACTACACATTGTCAACGGTCACCGCAAGTTTCACATCGGCTTTTATGACAACGTCAAAGATGCTGTTAAGGCACTAAAACGTGATGTAGCTATTAATTCAGCAATTGATAAGCCAAAGTGGGATAAGAAATACAATGAAGCTAACGATATCGTTCGCATTGATTATGGTTTAAAGACTTGCTACTACTTAATGCAAGCTGTTGAGGTGAATAAATGACACATGGATTATTTGGTGACTTTGATTATGATAATTGGCTAAGCACGTATGAGGACCATGAAGAAGTATTTCAGGGTGATGAAGACGAGGCTTATGACCGCTGGAAAGATGAACAAACGGAGGATGAGAAATGGAAGATTTAACATTTCCGCAAATACAACAGCGAATGCAATTGGCAAAAAAGAAAGCGCAAGATGTTAAATACACTTTTCGTAAAGCAGAAGACATTTACACTGCCTTTAAAGAACTAAAAACGGATTGGGAGCTCACTGTTGATTATGATTTGACAGAAATTGCAGGACGACTATTCGTTAAAGCGATAGCACGAATTGCTAAAGGCGAGGAACGGCACGAAACAACGGGATATGCGGAATTAAGTTCGGTACCAGTATTTAACACTAAAAGAGGTCAAGTCAAGCAGATGCAGGAACCGCAGTGGACTGGCGCAGTTAGCTCGTACGCTGGCAAATATGCTTTGCAAGGTCTGTTTGCAATTGGTGAAAAAGATGTTGACGAATATCCAGTACAAGATAATCAAACGCAATACATCAATGATAATCAATTGCAGCAGATTTACAACGGCATCAATCAGCTTGCACAGATGACTAACCAAAACCCAGATATCGTAGCAAGTGGTATTTTGGTTCGTTACAACATCAACGATTTTAGAGCTGTTCCAAGCGGATATTTTAACGAAGTGATTAACTACATCAAATCACTAATGCCACAACAAAACCCAAACCAAAATCAAACAAATTTTAATGATCTATAGGAGCTAAAACATGAAAGACGTAACAAATAACACATTAACAGAAATCAATGTTGATTTCACACCAGCAGTTATCAAAATTGACCGTGAAGCTATTGAAGCACAAGTCGCTGATGCTGTCGCTAAATATTCAAATCAAGAAATAACAGCAGAAACTTACAAGCAAGTGTACAACGAGCGCACAATCTACAACAATCTAACAAAGGCTTTAGAAACTAAACGCAAAGAAATTAAAGGTGTTATCAATCTACCTTACAAGGACTTTGAAACATGGTACAAAGACAAAGTGTTAGCGCCAATTAACGGAGTAACCGAAAAAATGACAGAGGGCTTAAATGCAATTGATGAACAGGAACGATTGCTAAGAGTTGATGCTGTACGTGCTGTTTTTGAAGAAAAGTGCGAGCTAGCAGATTTGGATAAGTCAACATTTGAAACTAGCTACAATGATTACAGATTGAAGAAATACTTTAAGGATGGCAAATTTGAACTTAAACAATCAACAATTGATGAAATTGATAATCTGGTCTTGGCTGAATTTAAAGCTGTTGAAGAGTTTAAAGCAAGCAAAGAGACTGTCGAAGAACAAGCGAAAGAATATGACTTGTTACCAGAAATGTACATCAGAGCGCTTGAAGATGGCAAGACACTTGTTGATATTCTTAAAGTCATGAAAGCCGACAAAGATGCTGTTATCTTGCGTAAAGAACAAGAAGAAGCACAAGCAAAAGCGGAAGCTGAACGTAAAGCGGAGATTGAACGTTTAGCGCAAGAAAATGCTAACACTCAAATTAAGGCATATAACGCCGAAACAGGCGAAATTTTAGAGGGGAATACAATTACACCTGAAACCCAAAACACGCCTGAAAATGAGCCAAAATTTGAGAATAAGGCAGTAGTATATGATTTGCGATTGATTTTTCCAAAAGGTGAAAAACAAGCTAAGATGTTTAAAGATTTCTTAGATATGAATGGTATTAAATATCAAGAGTTAGAAGAAAAGGTGGAAAACAATGAAATTTAATGAATTAGTCGAAAATGTCAAAACGTGGTCTATTGCTAAAGGATTGGATAAAGCTGAACCAATCAAGCAAATGCAAAAATTAAGCGAAGAGTGGGGAGAGCTTAATCAAGCAAAAGCTAAGAGCAATCCTGAACAGCTTAAAGATAGCATCGGTGATGTGTTAGTTGTATTAATTATCTTAGGTCAACAAATGGATTTGAAAGATATTAATAAACTAGTCGATGCAAACCTTTACAAAGATGTACCAGAACAAATAGGATTATTTGGTGCTTCTACTGATAAATTATTGTTGCTAGGTACGGTAGAAATTGGTCGTATTGCTAGCGTATTAACAATTAATGGCGGTAGGTGTGAAGCGAGTATTCAAAAAATGATAATTGAGTGCAGTATTGTACATTTAGCTGATGTTTTAGATGCTATTGCAGTGGAAGAAAACACTAGCACGATTGAATGTTTTGAGCTTGCTTGGAATGAAATCAAAGGGCGTACAGGTCGAATGGTGAACGGTGTATTTGTCAAATCAGAAGACATCAAGGAGTAAAAATATGAAAAAGTATTACGTTAGCGGAAAAATTGCGGCATTGGATTTAGGGGCTGAAGTAGAGGCTTCTAATCCATATGCAGCAGCGATTAAATTTAATGAGAGATATGCACCACTTTTAAAATTTGGCGTGCATGAGCTGGAAGTTAGAGAAGTGGAGGAAGTTGAATGATTTGGTTAGCTTGGCTATTACACGATGTTGGCGCTTTGCTTGTATGTGCATTCATCGCTGTTTATTTCAAACAGCCGCTATGGATGTTCTTAGCGTTATTGTTTACAAGTAGTGTAAGAAATAGGAAAGAGGACGACAATGGAAGTAACGAATAAAGGTTATATCAACTTTAATAATGAATACAACAAGCACGATCAAAGCTTTACAACAGCAAGCATGAGCTTTGCCAATGGTAAAGGTGAAGATGGCAATTACAAACATGGCTACATCAAAGTAATTGCTTTTGGTGAGCTAGGAAATGTCCTGTATGACAATGTCGGAAATTTGGTAACTATCACAGGTCGCTATCGTCAAAATGAGCACGAAGGCAATAAATATCCACAAATTATCATCGATGCAATCAATGGATATGCACCAGCTCAAAACCAAAACAATGGTAACAACGGTAATTTTGGGCAAAATCAAGGTTACCAAAGCCAAGGTAATTTCCAAAATAGTGGTAATTTCGGAAATCAACAGCCACGAAACACAAATAATGGCTATCAAAATCCAAATCAAGGTAACTTTGGACAACAGACAAGTTTCTTTCAAGGTCAATCAACACAACCCAATCCAGACTTTAGCAGAAACTTTGGAAACTCTACTCCTATGGATATCAACGAAGACGATTTACCATTTTAGAGGTGTGGCATGAAAGAAGAACGAGTTAAGGCAGAAGTAATGTGTCCGTTTTGTGGGACGTACACGATTTTGAAGATTAAAAATCATAGAAAGTCAGTTTCTTGTCCAGGATGTAGAGAACAGCTATATCTCAAGAAAACACATGGTAAAGATTTCTATTTCAGAGCGTCGGAAGCTTTTGGAATGAGAAATATTACACGAGAATTTGAAGAGATGTTCGAGGAGGAAAAAAGCGATTGAAAAAAATGATTGTTTGGGCTCTTTTCGATAGCGGTAACGGTTCATATACTAAAGCAATTAAAACGCTAAATGAAGCGGAAGAAGCAAATATTGATGTTTATCCGATTGGCATTGATATTGAGCATAAAAATAGCCATTTCATTGAGCTAGATTTAGCAGATTATAAGCGTTTGTTTGGCGATAACACGTTATTTGATACGTTGGATAAACTCCCAAAACCAGATTTAATCATAGCTAGTCCGCCTTGTGAGAGTTGGTCAAACGCAAGCGCAATGTGTGAGGGTAATGCTTGTTGGAAACAAGAGGATTTCTCATCAGATAGCTTGTTTGCTCCACAAAGAGAAGCAAGCATGTTCACAATTCGCAATCATTCAGACTATGAACAGGCATATATCAATTATCGTTATAATCGTCAATTCATGAAGCGGGTCAATGGTGAGTTGACGGTGTTTAACACAATTGAAATCATCAAACGCTATGAACCGGCTTACTTTATCATCGAGAACCCAGCAACTGGACGGATTTGGAAGTATATTGAGGATGTTATGGGTTTTAAATTGCCTTATCTCAATATGACAAGATACAACAATTACGATTATCCGCTACAGAAACCAACAAAGTTCGCTAGCAATATCAATTTGAATTTAAAGAACGACATTATTAAACAGGAGATTGAATGGAAGTATTTTTCAAAATCTTATAATGAGCGTTCAAATATTCCACAGAAGCTATTGCTAGACATTTTTAAAACAGTAACAAGACATTTCGAGGAGAAAAACAAATGACACAAGAGCAATTTATTGTATTATTATTCGCAGTTTTATGCGTTACTTACTTATGTTTATTCACAGTTTATGCAAACAAGAAAATTATAGCAGCTAAGGAAGCTTATCAAGCGACTTTAAATTATTATCAAGATCCAGAAACGCAGCGACAAATCACAAGTTATGTTTTGGCTAACAATGTGCTTAGAAATGGCGAAGAGGTGTTCAAATGATGAATGTACAAGTATTTAACAACGAAGAATTTGGTCAAGTGCGTACAGTAACAATTGAGGATGAATTTTATTTTAATCTTAAAGATTGTTGTCGTGTGTTAGATATCAAGAATCATAAAGATGCAGCATCACGATTAAATCCAAAGGGGGTAGTTATTACCGACCTCCTTACAAATGGAGGTGTTCAGAAAGCTAATTTCATTAACGAAAGCAATTTCTACAAGTTGGTTTTTCAATCACGCAAGCCAGAAGCTGAAAAATTTGCTGATTGGGTGACAGATGAGGTGTTACCAGCCATTCGCAAACACGGCGCTTATATTGCTCCTACTCAAAACGCTTTGACGGCGGAGGACGCATTTATCCAATTGTTTCAAACACAAAAAGAAATCAAGCAAGAACAAGCTGTAATGCGTGATGACATCGTCTATTTGAAAGATGAACAGCCAGTAAATCCGTCAATTAACCAGGATTTGACCAAAGAACGTAACAAGGCAGTAGTTAAATGCTTGGGTGGTGATGCGCCAGCATATTCTGATAGCAAATTAAGACAGAAAGTATTTTGTCAAGCCGCTAAAGATTTCAAAGAGCTGTTTAAAATCCCACGTTATGACCTTTTGAAGAAGAAAGACATTGATCGTGCTTACGATTATTGGAAACAGTGGCAACCACAGACAAACTTGCGTCTAGAGATTGAACAAGTTAACAAGCAAGTATTATTGAGTGTTTAGGAGGCCCGAGATGAATATTTTCAGTGTAATTTCTATCTTATTAAGTTTGACAGCAATAGCTATCAATGTTCGTATCATGAGAGGAATTAAAAAACAGAATAAACCGATTGAGGTAAAAATGAATGTTCGTAAAGATAATTAAAAACCATATTTGGGATATTTTACTGGTTGGAATAGCACTGTATTCGCTATTGAGCATTGTATACGTCTTAGGATGTGTTCATACGATGAATAATTATGAGCCAGAAATGGATAAGTTAAAACAAGAAAATAGAGAGCTCAGAGAGCAGAACAGGACTCTATCAGATAATCAGGTTATTATCTATCATGCTGATAATTGGGGTGGAACGTATGAAAGCGAGAGCGAACAATGAAAGTTAAAGTATACAAATTTACTGATAATTCAACCCAAAAAGCATTCACTGGAACAATCGAAGAGTATTGTTTAAAAACAGGATTGGCTAGACAAACTCTTGACTCAAGGGTTAAGAAAGGGAACATAACCAGGAAAGAAGTTGGTGTTAAAGATAATGGTAGATCATATGTACCGTATGAGTTTTCAGATAAAGTGACAAGCAAGCGCTTTGTTGGCTACTATGCTGAGTGTTGTCGTGAATGGAATTTGACATATTACCAATTGAGACAGCGCATAAAACTAGGCGTTATTGATGTGAAGAAAGTGTCAAATGTGAGCAAGAAGATTTATTACACAGCAGCAGATAGCAATAAAATGACACCTCTAGAGCGAGAAGTGTCTCGCAAATATTGGCTTGAACGTGCTCAGATGTTAGAAAGAGAGTCATGATGAAAATTGCTTATAGACTAAGTAATAAAGTAATGCTTGTTTGCAATATCAAAAGAGAACAGCACGAGGCACTTTTAACACGTTGGTTGAATGGGGAGTATGTCACTTTCAACTCTAGCAGAGGTCGAGCGCCAGTTGTTGCTATTGAAACATTGGAGGAAGATGATGACTAAACAAGAAGTAATTGAAGAAATCAAGAAACAGAGTGTGCAAGCATATGACGATTTTGCAATAATGCGAGACACAGCTATCTATATTGTTAATCAACTTAACGAACCAGAAAAACCACCAGTACCACAATACATAGCTGATTGGATAGAGTGGTGTAAAAGAAATAAAGTATCTTTGCTTGGAGCAATGAGCCCAATAGATGAACTAGGTACAGCTATCTGTGATGATAAGAAAGTGGAATCATTGGAGGCTTCTAAATGGGCAACACAAAACCAAGAAACATTTGCGAAAGCGTGGTTGTTCGGCTATACGGTCAAGAAATACAAAGTGTCATTCAAGAAGAATGGAGTTGGAGTACAGCAACGAGATGGCTCTGTCAAACAGCAATTTACTAAAGATGAATTAAAAAAGTATGGTTTTGATAATTTAGATGTGTATGAAATTGAAGAGGTGAAAGAATGACATACGAAATGATAATTCATTTAAGCGACGGCAGCGAGCTCGGAGCGCCTGGAGTGACAGAACGCCAGAAAAATCGTTTGAATTACGAATTTGGGAAATGCATCAAGAAAGGGCGTCCGTTGGTCGGCAAAAACGGGGTTATCATCAATCCACAGAATATTATATATATCAAGTTCGAGGAAGAGGTTGAACATGAAAATTAAAAGAATATTTTGTGCTGATTGCTATGAATGGAAAGACTTAGCAGATTTAGAGTCATTTCCCGAAAAACCAGGCAATTATTATTGTGCTGATTGTGGTGTTGTGTTAATAGAGTCGGAAGACAACGAGAACACAAAATTTGAGTTTTGGTTGCCACGGAACACAAAAAATAAAAAGCTGAACATGGTCATTAATTCGAATGACAGAGACCATAATAAAGTAACAGGTCACATGGTGAGCAGGATTAGAAAGCTAGCAGCTTATGAGACCAAAGCCAAAAAAGATAAGCATATGTTGCCATTTAGTCCAAAAAGACCGTGTCATTTAACGGTTACAGTTTACAAACCGACAAGACGAAGACTAGACACGCCCAACCTTTATCCGACGGTCAAGCCTTTAGTGGATGGCATGACAGAGGCTGGCATCTGGACAGATGACAATGATAACGTGATTAAATCAACGAAGTTCCAGCTAGGCGGATTAAGCGGGAAAAAAGGTTATTACAGATTTGTGCTGACAATCGAGGAGGAAAAGGATAATGTTTGATTTTTGGGAAACTTTAAAATACGTAATCAAGGAAAAGATTAGTCAATTCAAGCTGGGTGTGCGTCGTTTCTTTTGTAAACATCATTATGTGAGAGCGACTATCCATAAAGTATTTTTTACAGGAACTTACGAGGTAGAAGGTGTTAAATGTACAAAATGCGGTAAGATTGCCGAAAAAGAAGAATGGATGACAATCTACTTGGATTAAAATAGTTTGAGGTGAAGTTATGGCAAAGACGAAGTTTGAAAGACTATCTGTAATACATAGACGTGAGATTTTATGGTTAAAATGGTATTTTTTGAGGGATAAAACAGACTCAAATAGAACGATTTTGGAACAAAAAATACACAACTGTTTTTTAGAGGATAATCGTGAAGACGCAGCGTTTTACGTCAATTTGAACACAGTCACAAGTGAGGTTATCTCAAGAACAGATGAGTCACTTGTCAGAGTGCTCAAAGAGGTATATGTATACGAGACAATGAACGTGATAGGTGCTAGTCAAAGGATTTACTACAGGAGTCCAAACAGAACATACAAGCATCTCAACAACTGGTTTGATAACTATTTCCGTGCTACATACAGACATTTGTTAGCTAACGCCTTGGAAGAACGGTAAAAAGCCACGTTAACTTGATATTACAATGAAATCATGAGTTAAGACTCGTGATTTTTTTGTGTGAAAGGAGAGGTAATGAATGAACGTCAGAAACGATTTGCAGATGAATTTATCAAGCTAGGAAATGCAACAAAAGCAGCAATTAACGCTGGATATTCTGAAAAATACGCAGGTGCTAACGCTGATAAGCTACTAAAAAATACTAAAATTCGAGCGTACATTGATGATCAACTTTCTGAATTACACAAGAAAAACATCATGGATGCTGAAGAGGCGTTGAGTATACTATCAGACATTGCCAGGGGAAATCGTGACGAAGAAGTTTTGATGATGAACCCAGTTACAGGCGAAGTCAAAAGGCTCAGGAAGAAAGCAGATAATGCAACAGTTATCAAAGCTATTCAAGAAATTTTGAAACGTTATCCAACTGCTAAACAAGCCGAAAAATTAGAGCTTGAATTGGCTAAGTTGCGTGAACAAGTCAATGCTAACGAGGCGCAAGACGAGCAGATTATTATCGTTGATGAATGGGCTGAGGAGGTAGACGATGGTCTTTAATGTTCAAAAGAACGTAAACCCACATTTTAAGCCTGTTTGGATATCAAGCGAACCTTATAACATTTTAAAAGGTGGACGTAACTCGTTCAAATCGTCAGTAATTGCATTAAAACTTGTCTACATGATGATTAAATACATTAAGCGAGGCGACACAGCTAACGTTGTTATTATTCGTAAAGTAGCCAATACAATCCGTGACAGCGTGTTTAACAAAATACAATGGGCGTTGCAGTTGTACGGAGTATTTGGCGGTTTCAAGACGACTGTTAGCCCGTTTAAAATCATTCATAAGAAAACAGGTTCAACATTCTATTTCTACGGTCAAGACGACTTTCAAAAGCTGAAATCAAACGATATTGGGAATATTATCGCTGTTTGGTACGAAGAAGCAGCCGAATTTGACAGCGAAGAAGACTTTGACCAATCAAACGTTACTTTCATGCGCCAAAAACACGCTAAAGCTAAATGCGTGCAATTCTTTTGGTCCTATAACCCTCCACGTAATCCATACAGTTGGATTAACAAGTGGTTTGAGACTATGAAAATCCGTGATGAGTATCTTTGCCACTCATCTAGCTATCTTGATGACGAGCTGGGCTTTGTTACGGAGCAAATGCTAAAAGACATCGAACGTATTAAAGCTAATGACTTTGATTATTACAGATATATCTACCTGGGCGAGCCAGTCGGACTTGGAAACAACGTATACAACATGAGCACGTTTCATCCGTTGGATAGTTTGCCAGCTAATGATAGGCTGATTGGTATTTCCTTTGCACTTGACGGTGGTCACCAGCAGTCAGCAACAGCTTGCGGAGCATTTGGAATTACAGCAAAAGGCAATGTCATTTTGATTGATACTTACTACTATTCACCAGCGGGGAAAGTAGTCAAGAAAGCGCCTAGTCAATTATCACAAGACATACACAGTTTTACTCGTTCGGTTGTGGATAAGTACAGAGTGCAAGTGCTACAGTACACAATCGATAGTGCTGAGGGGGCATTGCGAAACCAGATGTATTTAGACTTTGCTATTCGCTGGCATCCAGTAGCCAAGCTTAAAAAAGTGACAATGATTGACAGTTTTCAGTCATTGCTTGCTCAAGGACGATTTTATTATTTAGACACGGAAGCCAATAAGATATTTATCGAAGAGCATCGCATGTATCGTTGGGATGAGAAGACAATCCAGTCAGATAATCCAAACGTCATCAAAGAAGATGACCACACATGCGACGTATCACAATACTTTGCCTTGGACAATGCTAAAATCCTTGGTTTACGTGTCGGCAATAGTTAGGAGGACATTATGGGTCTAATCCAAAAAGTAAAAGACTTTTTCAATCGTGGGAGGTATAACATGCAGACTTCAAATTTAAACAGTATTCTTGATCATCCAAAAATTGCAGTTAGTCAGGAAGAGTACAGTCGTATTCAACACAATCTAACTTACTATCAATCTAAATTTGATGACGTCGAATATATCAATAGCGAGGGTGATGTGAAACGTCGCAAGTTTAATCATTTGCCGATTGCACGAACAGCATCGAAAAAGATTGCTAGCTTAGTTTACAACGAACAAGCAGAAATCACGTCGGACAACAAATCAGTTGATAAATTCATCAGTTACACGCTTGACAATGACCGCTTTAACAAGAATTTTGAGCGCTATTTGGAAAGTGGTTTGGCGTTGGGTGGTCTTGCCATGCGTCCATATGTTGACGGTGACAGAATTCGTGTAGCATTCGTTCAAGCACCAGTATTCTTGCCGTTGCAATCAAATACGCAAGACGTGTCGAATGCTGCTATCTTGACTAAAGCAATCAAGTCAGAGGGCAGAAAGAACGTGTATTACACGCTCGTAGAGTTTCATGAATGGGTGACAGCTGACGGAAACGAGCAAGGAAGTACGAAAGATAAAAGCTATTATCGTATCACTAACGAGCTTTACAAGTCAGATATCAGCGACGCATTAGGTCAACGTGTGAACTTGTCTGAATTGTATCCAGACCTTGAACCAGTAACGATGTTTAAAGACTTATCACGTCCATTGTTTACATACCTTAAAACTCCAGGAATGAACAACAAAGACATCAACAGTCCGCTTGGTCTATCTATCTTTGATAATGCAAAAACTACAATTGACTTTATCAACAGAACTTACGATGAGTTCATGTGGGAAGTCAAAATGGGTCAACGTCGTGTCATTATCCCTGAACAATTAACTAAGCTAACAGCACAGAGAGAAGATGGTTCAATCACTTTTAAACGACGCTTTGAGACAGGCCAAAACATCTATACACAGCTAGGCGGTGGTGATATGGACGCTAACAGCATTAAGGACATTACAACACCTATCCGCTCAAACGACTACATTACAGCCATTTCAGAAGGTCTGAAACTGTTTGAGATGCAGATTGGCGTGTCTGCTGGCATGTTCTCGTTTGACGGCAAGAGTATGAAGACAGCTACCGAAGTAGTTAGCGAGAATAGCGACACATACCAAATGCGCAATAGTATTGCTGCTCTTGTTGAGCAATCGATTAAAGAGTTATGCGTATCTATTTGCGAACTCGGTAAAGCTACAGGTCTGTACAAGGGCGAAATACCAGAGCTAGAAGACATTTCAGTCAATCTTGACGATGGTGTCTTTACAGACCGAAACGCAGAGCTTGCTTATTGGATGCAAATGGTATCAGCAGGCTTTGCACCACAACGTTTAGGTATCCAGAAAACATTGAATGTGTCCGAAGAGGAAGCTAAAGGCTATCTAGCTGAAATCAATGGCGAGCTACCACCAGAAAATGATGCAGACTTAGCGCTTTATGGCAGGAAACAAGTAGAGGAAGACGATGAGTAAGAGACCAGTCTTAAATGACCAGCAATTCTCTTTGAAGATGCAAGGAGTTAGCGATATTTACGCTCAGATGCAGCAAGAACTCTTTGATAATATGATTAAGCGTTTAATCGTTCGTGGTAGTGCTGATTTGCAAGAAAATCCATACATTTGGCAAATGCATAAGTTGAATGATATGCACATGCTAAACGAAGAAAACTTGAAAATTATCACTGAACGTACAGGCATAGCAGAGGACTTGTTACGTGACGTTATAGCTAACGAAGGATTAAAGGTTTACAAAGACACTAAACAGCAACTTGCAGAGGATTTAGGCAGGAGAGATGGTGAATCTATTGCCAACGGCGTGATAGATAGCCTTGAAGCTTACACATCGCAAGCGATTAGTGACTTAAACCTTATCAATACGACTTTGCCTAGGTCAATTCAAAAAACATACAAATCAATTGTTGAGAAGTCCGTAGCCGAAGTGGTTATCAGTTCAAAATCAGCTGATAAAGCTATTCGTGACACTATCATGAAATGGCAAAAGAAGAATTTTACAGGTTTTGTCGATAAAGGCGGCAGAGAGTGGCGAGCAGATGCGTACGCAAGAGCTATTATTAAAACGACAACGTTTAGAGTTTACAACGAAATGCGCACAGCACCAGCTAAGGAAATGGGTATTGACACTTACTACTACTCAAAGAAAGCCACAGCTAGAGAAATGTGTGCACCTTTGCAGGGTCATATAGTGACAATGGAAGGCATGACACATACAGAGCAAGGTGTTAAGGTACTTGCTTTGTCTGACTACGGATATGGTTATGCTGGTGGTTGTTTGGGTGTGCATTGTGGACATTATTTGACACCTTTTATTATTGGGGTCAATGAGCTACCAGAAGACCCAGACTATCTCAAAGACTTAACGCCCGAACAAGCAGAAGAGAATGCACGTATACAAGCCAAACAAAGAGCACTTGAACGTGCTATCAGAAACCAAAAAGAGCGCCTACACATCGCTAGTCAACTGGGAGATGATGAACTTATCACATCTGAACGCTTAAAACTTAGAAACTTACAAGGAAAGATGCGTGCTTATGTTGATCAGCATGGTTTCTTGCATCGTGATTATTCAAGGGAAAGGTTATTTTCAACTCAAAATTCATACGAAAAAAATAAAATATTGTTAGGGACTAAGAAGAAAACTTTAGAGAAGCAACGAGAGGTGAAAAGTGCTATAATAGGCATGAAAACAAGCAACAATATAAAAATTAAAGACGTTTCAAAACATCTTGTTGATCGCGCTGTTGAACGAAAGGTTGAAACTCAAACTATCATTGATGCTTTAAAAAATCCTCTTGAAATAAAAGAGATTAAATATGATGAGTATGGTAGACCATCTCAAAAATTTATCGGTAAAGATACATCAGTTGTTATTAATCCATCTACAGGGAATATTGCAACAACTCATAAGACAGGAAAAAGAATTCGCAGAAAGTATGGTTTTGAAAAATGAAAATAGTTGAAATTCTAAACGAAAAGCAAATAGCTTTTGTTAAAGAGTGCTTACCTAATTTTGATTTAGATAAAATTTTGCAAAACGGCGAGTTGAATGATGACTTTGCAGAAGCTTTGGAAGATTATTACCAGCTCAAAGCCTTTGACAATGCATACAACATTACACAAAAAGGTAAAATAGCAGAAAGTATCATTGATAAATTTGTAGATTTGAATATTTGGTAAGTTATCTTACTTATTTGCACCTAGATTTTTTCTAGGTGCTTTTTTTGTGCGTTCAAAACGGTAAAAAGTCCGCTTTGTTCAAAGGTAAACTGAAGAAGTAAATAAGATTTTACCTTTGTGGTGGGGGTTAGCCACCTACAAAAAGGACTAGGAGGACAAAATGCCATTTACAAAAGATGACCTTATCAATCTTGGATTGACAGATGAACAAGCTAAAGAAGTTTTTACTTTGCATGGCAAAGATTTAAATGAAACTAAATCAGCTTTGGACACTATCACGCAAGAGCGAGACAGTCTTAAAAATCAATTGCAAAATGCTGAGACACAGATTGAAACATTGAAAGCTGATGCGAATACAAGTGCCGAACAAAAAGAAGCACTTGATAAATTGCAAGCTGAATATGACAAGTTTAAAGCTGATGCTGAAGCAAATCTTGCAATGACACAAAAGGTCAATGCTATCAACCTTGCATTGAAAGACACTAACGCACACAATCCATCAACCTTGATGAAATTTATTGATGTTGACACTATTGAGCTTGACGAAGACGGTAAGCCAAAACTAGATGACATCATCACAGGATTAAAGGAAAGTGACCCTTATCTTTTCAAAGCAGACGATGACACACCTAACCCAAGTATTTTTGCTACTGGAAATCCCGCAGCAAAAGACCCAACACCAGACGCCTTTGCACAGGCTTTGGGATTGACTGAATAAAAAGGAGGAAATCATGTCAATTAACTACATTACTAAACATGAGGGGCAATTTGAAAAACGCCTTATGCAAGGTTCTTTAACATCAATCCTTGAAACCCCTAGAGTAAATTGGCTTGGCGCACGTTCTTTTGAACTTCCAACCATTTCTGTAACAGGTTATAAAACTCACACACGCTCTAAAGGTTACAACGCTGGAACAGTATCGAACGACAAAAATGTTTACACATTGGGATTTGACCGTGATGTAGAGTTCTTTGTTGATACAGCAGATGTCGATGAAACAAATCAAGAACTTTCAGCGGCTAACATTTCAAATACTTTCATTTCAGAACATGCAACACCAGAGGTTGATGCTTATCGTTTTTCTAAAATTGCAACAGCAGCAATCACTGGCAGCCATTTCAAAGAAGAAGACAGCATCACACCAGAAAATGTTTACAGCATTTTAAAAGCTGCTATTTTGCCAATGCGTAAATTTGGCGCATCTAACCTTGTTATGTACGTGTCTAGTGAAGTGATGGATGCTTTGGAACGTTCTAAAGACTTTACACGTTCAATCGCAACTACATCTCCACAAGGTATTGATACCCGTGTCACTTCTCTTGACGGTGTGCAGCTTATCGAAGTTTGGGATGATGCACGTTTCAAAACTAAATTTGATTTCACTACAGGTTTTGTTAAAGCTGAGGACGGTAAAGATATTAATTTCTTGATTGTTGCTAAAACAGCTGTTATTGCCAAAGCCAAATTTAACTCTATCTATCTCTTTGCGCCAGGGCAACACACAGAAGGTGACGGCTACTTGTATCAAAACCGTCTATACCACGACTTGTTTGTTTTGAAGTCGCAAGAAGATGGTATTTATGTCTCACATAAATCAGCGTAGGAGGTAGCAGATGAAAAAGTATTTCAAAGAAAATCAAGTCTACACTGTTCAAGAAGGTAGCGAGCTTGAAGTACAACTTATCGCAGATGGTTTTGAAGTTCTAGAACCTAAACAAGAAAAGGTTGAAGAACAAGAAGAAAAACCAAAACGTAGCAAAAAGTCTAAAAACGAGGGCGAATAATGGCTAAATATAAAGCTACTAAAAACCTATTCTTTAAATCGCTCAATAAAGATGTGATTGTTGGTGAAGTCATCGAACTTGAAAAAGATTACGCTGACAGCATCAACGCAGACCTTGCTAGTGCTTTTCCAGATGTTCAAGCGGTCTTAGTACCACTTAATGAAGAAGTTACGGAAAAACCTAAACGCACCCGCAAGAAAGCGACAGAAGATGCAGAAACAGAAAAATAAGGGTGATAACACCCTTTTAGGGAGGTTACCATGACTTATTTAACTAAAGCAGAGTTTTCGGACCTTGGTTTTGATGATGTTGAGAACTTTGATAAGTTAGCAAAACGTGCTGAAATTGCCATTGATATGTATACACAAAACATCTACAAGCGTTTTATCAACTTTGAAGATGATTTTGATTATCGTAAGCAAGCAGTCAAGCTTGCTATGGCGTTTCAAATTGCTTACTTGGATGTTTCAGGCATCATGACAGCTGATGACAAGAAAACAATGACAAGCGTTTCTATCGGACGTACCAAAATCGATTACAAGACATCTGAGAGCACGTTTAGCGGTCAGCAATATAATTTATCAATTGATGCCGAAAACGTTCTGAAACAGGCAGGATTTAGCCTTGTCGTGGGAGTTGATTATGATAGATAAGCGTTTGTTAACTGACACTGTTATTGTTCAAAAAGTACAAAAAGAAAATGATTTTGGTGATTTAACTTATTCAGAACCGTTGACGGTCAAACACGTTCGCTTTGACCGCTCTAGTTCTGTTTCTGGAGCGAATAACTCTAAGAAAAAAGACAGAACAGGAACAATTTTCATTTATCCAGCCATTTCGGGTGTCAAGGTAGACAACAGCTGGGATGAGGCGACTGTTAGCGATGGTGCTAATACGTACATTATTAAAAGTCATGAGCCTAATTACTTAAATGGCAAAATCTTTAGCTATGAAGTAGGAGTGATTTGATGTTTCGTATTCGGACAAAGGCTGATTTGAGTGGCGCTGAACGGAAGGTATCTGATGCTAATGTTTTGAGGGGGAAACGTGCACTAGCTAACCAAGTTTTGATGGATACAGACAAGTACATCCCAATGAAGGGCGGTGCTTTGCGAGCCAGCGGACAAATAGCTATAGATGGTAGCGCTGTTTCTTGGAATACAGTATATGCACGAGCTCAATTTTATGGGACAAACGGCATTGTTGTATTTAAAAAGTATACAACACCAGGTACAGGTAAACTTTGGTATGACAAATCAGCGGAAGCAAATGTTGATAAATGGAAACGTGTTGCAGCTAAAGGGATGGGGTTCTGATGCAAGATAACAAAAACTTTCAAATAGTACTTTTAAAATACATTAACAATTTTAAACAGTTGCCGTTGAAAGCACGGCTAGATTATTTCAAAGATAATCAAGATGATTTGGTCGTCAATGCTATTCCAGGCGGAACGATTGACAGAGAATTTATGGACGGTACGAGAGAAGTAAGCCTACCGTTTGAAATTGCAGTCAAAAGTAAGAGTAATCAGCTGGCAAGTGATGTCATTTGGTTTCTGAATGGCGAGTTATCAGCATTTGATATTGATTTGCCAAGCACAGACGACTCTTACACATTCTTATCTCTTTCAGTCGGTAAACCTGGTATTAATGGCAAAGATGAACATGGTTATTTTGTTTACACATTGCAATTACAAGCAAAATTAGAAATTTGAGGAGGAAATTAAAATTATGGCACGTCAAAAAAATGCCCAACGCAAACACTTTGTAGCACCGTTTAATCCAGGAACGCCAGATACTGTACCAGGTGATGATGCGTTCTTACCATTGGCTAAATACATCGAAACTATCGATGACGACACAGACGAAGAAACAGATGACACTGGTTACTATGACGGTGATGGTACACCAGAAGAAACGGTTACATCTGTTTCTGGTGCTTACTCTGTTTCTGGTCTATATGATGCGGAGGATAAGGCGCAAGCTCTAATTGCATCTAAACGCTATGAAATCGGTGATGGTCGTCGTGTATGGCATCGTGTAGTTGAGTCAAACGGCAAGAAGTCATTTACTCAAATCGCTAACGTTTCTGGCATTAAAGCTGGTTCTGGTGATGCGACAGCTTATGAAGAATTCGAATGCACACTCAAATGGATTAAAAAGCCAATTGAGAAAGCTATTACAGAATAGAAAGGTTTGAAATATGTCACGAGTTTATAATTTTGACGCAAAACAAGATGCGATTGTGTTCAATATTGGAAATATCAGTCTTGAGTTCTTGCCAAGCGATGAACAAAGTAAATACATTCAAGAGAAAGGTCTTGAAATTCAAAACAAAGCTAAAACTCTTACAGACGACTCATCAGAAAGCGACTTTGAAACAGCAATGAAAGTCAAAGCGCTGTTAGATGAATTGTTTGAAACAATGTTTGATGCTGAAACACCTCAAAAACTGTATAAAGCAGTTGGTGAGAATACATTGTCTTACTTGCGTGTATTTTATCAAATTAGCAATGCAATTCGAGAAGTCAACGCAGAACGTCAAAACGATGAATATTTCAAACAGTTTCTATCTGAGTGATGTTTGACATTTCCAAAAGAATGGATGATAGGCTGGTGCTCAATAGAAAAGAGTACCAGCTTTTCTTATCGTTCGATAATGTCCTAAAAGTTTTCGAAATGTGGTCTGACGACAGATTTCCTGTACAGATTAAGCCACAGCTAGCACTAGTCAAGCTTACTGATAATCCAGAGTTTAGACACCTTGATTTTGAAACAGCT
>ENA-ORSX01000576-ORSX01000576.1-human-gut-metagenome-genome-assembly--contig:-NODE-576-length-35857-cov-40.556924_pt1 | contig 35857 bp, 48 predicted proteins | sample MGYA00241904_ERZ509172 | MGnify/ENA primary metagenome ERZ509172 (study PRJEB26280, sample SAMEA2338795) | human gut metagenome | biome: human gut; feature: human-associated habitat; material: faeces...
GCTCGATGCGCCAGCGGCTGATCACCTCCTGCTCCGGATCGGCGTCACTGTTTCCATTGACGAAGTTCACCGCATCCAGAAAACGGGCGTAAACCTTACGCCTGACCACCGTTCCGCCGACCAGACTCTGCAGATCTTCCGCCATCCCGGTGACCATACCGTACAGGTTAGAAACCGTCAACGTGGGGCGCGTACTGGTGCCTTTGCCATTCAGTTCAAAACCACTCCCCTGAATGGGATACGGCTGATACTGTCGCCCCTGCCAGGTGACCGGCTCACCTTTTTCGTTCTGCTCATTACAGAAAAAATAACGTTCTCCACCGACCTCTGTCAGATCGATTTCCCAGAGCACCACGCTGGCCGACTGCTCCGCACGGGTGCATTCATTCAGTGTTTCCTGCCGGATATCCTGCATCAGTTCACCACCTGTTTAAACTCTGCGCTGAACTCAACACGCAACATACTGACCTGCGACGACCATTTTGCGCAGGTCACCTTTATCTGCCTGTAACCATAAGGCGGCGTCCACAGAAAGGCCTTCCAGCCCCCGTGCTCAGCCAGAAACGACTCCAGCGCCGTGGCCTCCTCACGGGAGACAGACAGCGTCACGCTGTACGTTTTCAGGTCAGCGTTCAGCCCGGCAGGCGCACGCTGGGAATAGCCATCACCAAAGCGCACCTCCCTGACGGAAGGAGCCGATGTCACATCCATCCCGGGTTTCACTTTCCAGCGGAAGGTTTTCATCGTCCACCTCCGGAGAACAGACCACCATCGCGCATCTGTGCCTGGATTTCATCACGGGCACCCTTGCGGGCCATGTCATACACCGCCTTCATCATCTGTGGACCTGGCAGACCATTCGTACCGTCGTTCTGAATCACCACGTTGTTGTTCTGCTCAAACCTGATACCCTCTGAACGCCGCATTTGCGCCGGACTTCCGGTGCCACCGACATAACCGCCGGTGGCATAGCCGCGCATCAGCCGGTAGAGATTTCCCACGCCAATCCGGCTGGTTGCCTCCTTCGTGAAGACAAATTCACCACGGTGAACAATCCCCGCTGGCTCATATTTGCCGCCGGTTCCCGTAAATCCTCCGGTTGCAAAATGGAGTTTCGCCGCAGCGGCCTGAATGGCTGTACCGCCTGACGCGGATGCGCCGCCACCAACAGCCCCGCCAATAGCGCTGCCGATACTCCCGACAATCCCCACCATTGCCTGCTTAAGCAGAATTTCTGTCATCATGGACAGCACGGAACGGGTGAAGCTGCGCCAGTTCTGTTCACTGCCGGTCAGCATCGCCGCCATATTCTGCGCAATACCATCAAAGGTCTGCGTGGCAGCACTTTTAACCTGCGACATACTGTCCGTGGCACTCTCTTTCCACTCGCTCCAGCCGGACCTGAGGCCTGCCATCCAGTTCCCGCGAAGCAGGTCTTCAGCCGCCCAGGTCTTTTTCTGCTCTGACATGACGTTATTCAGCGCCAGAGGATTATCGCCATACTGTTCCTTCAGGCGCTGTTCCGTGGCTTCCCGTTCTGCCTGCCGGTCAGTCAGCCCCCGGCTTTTCGCATCAATGGCGGCCCGTTTTGCCCGTTGCTGCTGTGCGAATTTATCCGCCTGCTGCGCCAGCGCGTTCAGGTGCTCCTGATACGTAACCTTGTCGCCAAGTGCAGCCAGCTGGCGTTTGTACTCCAGCGTCTCATCTTTATGCGCCAGCAGGGATTTCTCCTGTGCAGACAGCTGGCGACGTTGTGCTGCCTCCTCCAGTACTGCGAACTGATTTTCTGCCTTCCACAAATCCCGGCGCTGCTGGCTGATTTTCTCATTCGCTCCGGCATGCTTCTCCAGCGTCCGGAGTTCTGCCTGAAGCGTCAGAAGGGCAGCATGAGCACTGTCTTCCTGACGATCGCCCGCAGACACCTTCACGCCGGACTGTTTCGGCTTTTTCAGCGTCGCTTCATAATCCTTTTTCGCCGCCGCCATCAGCGTGTTGTAATCTGCCTGCAGGATTTTCCCGTCCTTCAGTGCCTTGTTCAGTTCTTCCTGACGGGCGGTATATTTCTCCAGCGGCGTCTGCAGGCGTTCGTAAGCCTTCTGCGCCTCTTCGGTATATTTCAGCCGTGATGCCTCAGAGTCGGCCCAGTCCTTTGCTGCCATCTCTCTGGCCTTTTCCAGATCGGCCTGCAACGTGGCAGCTGAAAGCCCAAGTTGCGCATTCGCTCTGTCCTCCCATGCTCCACGGAGATTGGCAAGAAATGCTGAGGTTTTACCGCGCCGGTGGCTCCGGCTCTGATACCACTGCCATTTTTTGTCCGCCTCATCAAAAGCCTTTTCTGCTTTCTCCAGCATTTCCTGGGCTGTGTCCGGGCGACCAATATCCAGCACCGAATCCCACATGGATTTGAATGCCCGCGCAGTCCTGTCTGCCCAGGTCTCCAGCGTGCCCATGTTCTCTTTCAGGCGGCGGGTCTGGTCATCAAACCCTTTCGTTGCGGCCTCGTTCGCTGCCTGCAATGCCCCGGCCTCATCGCCGGAACGCTGCAACTGAGCAACATACGCAATTTGCTCCGCCGTCACGTTATGGAACTGGCGCGCCATCGCCGTCAGCCCCGACGTCGGGTCAGTGGTCAGCTTCCCGAAGGCTTCAGCGACCTTGTCCACCTCCACGCCGGATGCAGAGGAGAAACGCGCCACACTCTGGCTGATGGACGCAATCTGAGCCTCACCGCTTACCCCCGCCTTAACCAGTGCACTGAGTGACTCGCTGGTCTGGTTAAACGTCAGCCCTGCCGCCTGCCCGGCTCTGGACAGGACCAGCATACGATCTGCCGTCAGACCCGACTGATTACCGGAAAGGACCAGCGTTTTGTTGAAATCGGACAGGGTTGAGTTACCCTGATACCAGGCATACGCCAGCGCACCGGTCGCCACCGCCAGCGAGGTGGCCCCGACCATCGGCAGGGTGATCGCACCGGCAAGCCCCCGGAACATGGGGATCATCCCGCCGAAGGAGTCCTTAACCTGACCACCCTGTTGCAGCAGGATCAGCCACGGACTTTGCCCGCCTGCAAGCTGCGTGGCCACGTCGGTGAACTGCGCAGGCAGCATACGCATGGCAGCTTTATACTGCCCGACGGAAATCCCCGCTTTCTGTGCAGCCAGCGCCTGCCGGTTCATCGACTGTTCAACGACTGCCGCTGTTTTTTTCGCATCAGTTTCCGTACCGGAAAAATGACGCCTGACTCTGGCCATCTGCTCGTCAAATCTGGCCGCATCCAGACTTAAATCAACGACCAGATCGCCTACCGGTTCAGCCATACCGGACTCCTCCTGCGATCCCTTCTGATACTGTCATCAGCATTACGTCATCCTCCGTCATGCCCGTCACATCCGGGGAAGCGGGGATAACTTCATTCCCGTCCGGGTCAAAGCGGACGCCTCCGGCAAGCCCTGCCGCTTTCTGCATCAGCACATCATATTCAGGCTCTTCGTCAGCCTCACGCCGGTTCAGCAGACTGAAATCCAGCGGATGCATATCCGGATCGCTGAAAAACAGGCTGAGTACGGTGTACGTCAGCCCGGAAAAGTGCATATCCAGCAGAACATCATGAAAATAGTGGGTACTGTAAAAGCGGTGCCAGTCGGCATACTCCGTGGATGACATCCCGGCAAGCATGGCGCGCCAGTCGGGTCGCCCCATCTCACGCGCCAGTTTCAGGGCAAAACTCAGCTCACCGTCGAACACTTTCCCGCAGAAACAGGCTCTGCAGGCCCGGCGTCCTCTGCCTGTTCAGGGGCATTATTCACCACAAACTCAGACATACCGGACAGCCGGTACACCACGTTTTCAGCATGAGAAATTGCCTCTGTGGGCCAGGTGGTAAGCACTTCCTGCTCAATCTGTTTAACGGCCTCATTCATGGACGGCATCTGCGTCTTCTTCGGATGGTTATGCCACAGGGACATCGCCACCACAAAAGCGCCGGTTCTGATGACGTCTTCCACAGTAACCTGCCGGTTGCTGTCTGACTCCGCCTGTTCTGCCTGCCGTTTCATCAGGGCAAGATGCTCAATACGCTGCAGGGCTGACAGTTCAGAAAGCGTGACGGTCACGCCGTTATGTTCAAATGATTCGGTTTTCAGGAACATCGCTGACTCTCCGGATTAACTGGCGGTGACGGTGATTTCTGCAACCGCAGCAAACTCACCATTACCGGATACAACCGGAATGTTGACCCTGCCTGCAGCAACGCCGTTCACGGTGATGGTCATACCACTGACCGACACGGTGGCTTTTGTTTTATCCGCAGACACCGCACGGAAGCTCTTGTCGGTTGCGCCTTCCGGCTGGAATGCCACGGTCAGCGTCGTGCTCTGCCCTTTCACCACCGAGGTGCTGGCAGGCGTCACGGTCATGCCGGTTGCCGCTGTGACCGTGCTGCGATCTTCTGCCATCGACGGGCGTCCCACATTGGTGACCTTCACCGTGCGGGTGATCACTTCCTTCGCCGTCACCGCTTTACCGATACTGCTGACCCAGCCACGGAACACATCGACCGTGCCGTTCGGGAAGCGGATTTTATAGGCACGGGTATCACCTTCATTAAACCACGCCAGCAGCGCCTGCTGCCCCTGTTCTCCGGGCATCCACGCCAGCGTGAAGCTGGTATCTCCGGCTGATTTCTGCCCCTGCCCGGTCGCAGTCCAGTCCGCATCTTCATCATCGAGATAGCTGTCGTCATAGGACTCAGCGGTCAGTTCGCCGGGCGTCAGGTCTTTAACTTTTGCCAGACGCGACCAGTCCACGTCTGAAAGCGGGTTCGCATAAGGGTCACCGTTCCCCTTATAAACCCACAGTGTGGTCCCGGCACCTTTCACCGGCATTGTAGGATTTGGTACAGGCATATCGTCCTCACATTTCATAGGTAATGACATAAGTCAGATCGGCTGAACTCCACAGGCCCGCATCATCGTCGCGTCGGTAGTCATAGCCACTGGCCACCATACTGGTGATCAAATCTGACAGTGCCGGGATATCGCTCATCACCGGATAAATCCGGGACTCCATCCACGAATCCAGCGCTGAATCCGGCACCTGAGCAGGCAGGAAAACTTCAATATGCAGCTCCGCCTGCCAGGTATCGCTGTCCAGCTCTTCGCCCGTGTATTCAGCGCCGGTGAGATAAACGGCAATTGCCGGAAAATCCGCCTCATCAAAAACAGCGGGGCGACCATCAAAAAGCGTCGCCCCGGTGTCATGTTTTTCCAGTGCATCCAGTACGGCTGCACGGAGTTCAGTATGTTTCATCGCTTTATTACCATCCTCAGTTGATGCTGCAGCGCATAGCCCAGCTCTTTCGGAAGACGCTCACGCCGTATCCGCTCAATATTCTGTTTAAACGCCGTGGTCAGCGGCACCGCCATCGGAATTTTCACCACATCAATGGGGTAACGGTTTTTCCCGGCCACACGCTGCATGACATGCCAGCGGCCATTTTTCAGTTGCTGAATAAACGCGCCGGGAATACGACGGTTTCCCACCACAAGCACGCTGCCGCCACCTTTCAGGGATGAACGCTGCCCCTTTTTACGACGCCTGCGTCGGGACAGGACAACCCGCACGTTACCCAGCCTGATTACGGGCAAATCCCCCCGGTTAACTTTGATTCTGGCCTGCGGATTTTTGACTGTGGCCCTTTTCAGCCTGGCCCTTTCCTTTACCAGTTTCCGGCGTACCTTTGTCTCACGGGCAACCTGTGCCACCGACTGCGATATCGCGGATGAAGCAACGCGGTTAATGGCCATTGCGGCGGCACCGGGCACCGCCGTTCTGCTGATACGGCTGAGGTTTTCAACGGCCTGCTCAAGACCTTTTATGGCCATACATCCCCCTTTCAGCGGCGACGGTTAACGGCAGGCGGTACGCCCCGCCCAAGCCAGAGATGACAGCTTCCGCCATCATCCGGCGAAATCCGGTCTATCCAGAAGTTTTCCTCACCGATGGTCAGCGTGTCGCCGCGCCGCAGCTGCCGCACATCATCAGTCCGGACAAACAGGGACGGGCTGGAGCCTTCAACGCGCACGCCCTGTCCGGCATAGCTGATATTTTCAGGGTCATCAAAAACACCACGTATCACAGCACCGGACTGCTCACCGGATGTCATGGTGGCTGACGTTCCCATGTACCCGCGTATCGTTTCATCGGCGCAGGCAATGGCAGCATCGAACAGGTTATCGAAATCAGCCACAGCGCCTCCCGTTATTGTATTCTGGCCAGGCCGCGCTCTGTCATTTCAGCTGCCACACCGGCAGAGACACGGAACGCCGTTCCCGGCAGCACAAATGCCACAGCCTCATCCCGCGTGGCGTGAAGTGCATCAGTATGCAGCGTCACCAGTGCCACAACCGTGACCAGATCAGCCGTATCAGTCACGGTATCCGGCTGCGCTGATACAACCTCATTTTCATGTCCGGTCAGCACATTTTCCGGGCTGAGAGGGATATCCTGACCGGCAGTGTCGCCCGTGTCATCAAGCTCTTCTTCCAGTTCTGCCACACGGAGCGCCAGTTCTTCTTTCGTCCCCGTCAGGCTGATATCACGGTTCAGTTGTTCACCCAGCGAGCGGAGACGGGCAATCAGTTCATCTTTCGTCATGGACTCCTCCACAGAGAAACAATGGCCCCGAAGGGCCATGATTACGCCAGTTGTACAGACACGAACTCATCAGGGTCAGCCAGCAGCATCAGCGGTGCTGACTGAATCATGGTGAACTCACGCGCCGGGTCGCCGGTGGTCACCCAGTTTTTCGGGTAACGGGCAGAGGCGTTAATGCCTTCGCGCTGTGCGTCCGCATCCTGAATGCAACCATAGGTGCGCAGACCGCGTGCCTGAGTGTTCCCCAGCACCATCGTGTTGTCCGGCAGGAAGTTCTTTTTGACGCCGTTTTCCACGTACTGTCCGGAATACACGACGATGGCCACATCGCCATACATTCCCTTATAAGACACCGCTTTGCCCAGGTCTTTTACCGCTGTCTCCAGCTCGGAATGAGAGCCGCGACGGGTATCCAGCTTCTCCTTGACGGCTTTGAAGGAACGGAACAGCGCCCAGCCTTTCGGATCAAACACGATGATATTCACCACACCGCTGGCGTTCAGCGCGTAGGCTTCGATATCGTCGGTCGGGTCATACGTGGACTTGTCACGCTTGCTCCACTCCGTGCCGCCGGACTGCGTGATGTTATTCGCCTCACTGCGGCCCATATCCACCTCAACCGGATCGAAGGCTTCACCGGTCATGGTATATTTGCCCTTAAGCACGGCAGAAACTGCCTGCATCTCTTCGACCTGGGCAATCGCCAGATTTTCATCCAGCATATTCTGCCGAATAATACGGCGACGACGGTAAGCCGGGTCAGCCAGGTTCTGCGGATCTTCATCCGGCAGGCGACGCAGGGTCATCTGCGGATTCACCTCATGCTTGGGTTACATGAGTCAAATATGAAAGGATGTGAATGATTTTTAGTGATAATATGCTTCAGAATTACTTCCAAAACGAACCGTTGCAATACATCATGCAATACACAGGATATGTAAGGAGTTATTAATGACTAATTCAGTTGATGTTCAAACCCGTAGAGAAGAATTTGAGCAAGGATATCGAGATGGCTTTCGTTCGGTTCAGGGCAATGTTTTACCCCCAAAAGCTCCAAGAATTGTACTTGAAACGGGTTCAAAACCTTACGATCAAGGCCATGCTTACGGGGTCAGAGATGCTGGAGGCAAGCGGTAGCTATCACTGGTATAGTCCATAGAAAAAGTGTAAGGGGTCCTAAAATGGATAATTTTCTCAATGAGTTTTCGTCGGATCAGGAACGAGCTAGACATTTAGAGAACTTATTAATTAAGGTTGCTCGAGGAGGACCTCGAGATAATAGTGAAAATTATATTTCTCTTAGATCGTACTTTATACAAAACTCTGTATTAAAACTGTTGCTTCCTGCATTCGTAAGAGAAAACAGAAGCCTAAAAAAATTTTGGGGATTCATACAGCAGAAGTTCCCAACATATAAAGAGCGCGAGTACTTCATCTCAACTGAATTCACACCGTTATTCGATTATTTCGAAGAGAATCATGCTACGCCTTCGGATGTTCACATAACTGACGGATTAAGAAGCTATGATGAGTGTGGCGTGAATGAAGCTTGGGCAAAAGCTCTAGACAGAAGAAACAACGATCCTGAAGGGGCTATTACAGCATCTAGAACATTGCTTGAGACGGTTTGTAAACACATTCTTGATGATTTAAGTATTACTTATGATAGAAATCTAGACATGAGTGAACTTTATAAACTAACATCCAAAGCACTTAATTTGGCTCCAGATCAGCACGGAGAACAGATTTTTAAGCAGATACTTAAAGGTTGCTCATCTGTGGTAAATGGCCTTGGCAATTTACGTAATAAATATGGCGATGCTCATGGCATAGGGAAAAAACCAATAAAACCTGCTGATCGACATGCTCTTTTAGCTGTTAATCTTGCAGGAAGCATGTCAGTTTTCCTCATTCAAACATGGCAAAACTTGTCAAACAAATAATACCTAATTTTTAACCTCAACTGATTAAATTTCGGTCAAACATCCGTTAGTGAAATACAAGTTGCTATGTAAATACACACCTGCAACTTGTATTACCAACCAAGTTTAGCTCCCGATATTACTCATTTCCATTATTTTTCCTTGGCTAGCGCTTCGTCGAACATTTTTACGTGTTATCTTCAAGGTAGATGCTCGCAGAAATGATAGTACCACCGATTCGGCGTTGACCATAAGCCAGCAGAACAAGATCCCCTTGGCCGGTTGTATTCGTTACACCACCAAATGCATAGAATGCCTTGTTATCAGTATCTTGCTTACTCGGCTACCCACAAGATTGTGGGGATAGCATTTGAGCAACGTAGCCTATCGTCACAGAAGCCCCTACTACAAACATCATATTACTGGACGCTATACGCGCTCCTGACATTCAGATAGACACAGCAACGCAAATCATTTGCAGCAGACCAGAGCTTTTACTTTCCACAATAACTGGCACAAATACGAATTTCCCGACCCTCAGTAGAGAGCACAAGCGCATCTTTTCCAATATTCTGTTTCCTATGAAAAATACAGAATGTCAGCTCGCGAAATTTACTAGTATTCAGATACTTTTCTAATCGAACCTCTCAGTTTAATCGTCATCATTACCTTATAGCTCTGCATTTCGAGTTCCTACAGTAGAGTAAGTGTTCAGTAACCCAAGTTCAGGAGAAAGGAAACGATCATGCCATTTTCAGTCCCAAATAATGCTTTCCATTTCCTTTCTTTTCAGGTGGTGTTTTAAATAAAAACATAAAGTTACGGCGAAGAAGAACGGAAACGCCTTAAACCGGAAAATTTCCATAAATAGAGAAAAACTGCGCGCCTTCCGCCCCGTAGTCTGCCGGATTGCCGGAAAGGACCCGCCAGCCAGAGCGGGCCCTAATTTCATCAACCAATCAACTTATTGCGCCCTTTCAGGGCATTACGCCTGGCGCGTTCAATCTTGAGGCATAACGCCGCATCAGGTTTTTCCGGTGTGGGTACGAGGCAATAGTTTGATGCTCGCGGGATATTGTTAATCCACTCAACAACCTCGCTTAAATACCAAGCCTTACGCCCTTCCGTAACCTGCACACGCTCAGGGAACTCTCCACGAGCCTCAAGGTTTAGCAGTGTACGGCGACTCAGGGTTGTAAGTTCCATCACCTGATTCATATCGACAAGACGCTCGCTTAAGCGCATTTTGTCATCGATATCTAATAGCTCTCGTAGCTGACTATCTCTTTCAATCATTCTCGTACCTCACACACGTGCCAGCGGCTGAACAGAAATACCTGAGCCAACAAACGCAGCAACTTTTGCTGATAGTTGTGTTACAGACTCAGGCCAGTTCAGAGCATCAACATTTAAGACGCCGGTTTTATAAACCTGAGCCTGCGTTTTTGTCGCTGTATCGATTTGTACAGCGGAAACATAAACAGCTTTGCCTGCGCTCGTTCCATCCCATACCACCAGTGCACCAGTTGCATCTTCTTGCATCAGTGGCGTAAATGCAGGAATTACCCCTTTATTAGCTGAAAATATCCCCAACGTAGTAACCAGTGCTTCAGTGCCAGCCATGAGTTCAGTGTAATGAGTAGCCATTGCTCCCCCTTAACCAATGCGAACGGTAACAAAACGATTGATGCGGGCCGGTATTGGCTGTGGTGCAGAGTGCGTTTGTACGTACTCAATAGCCGGATCTCCAGGCACAATGTAGTTTTTCGGTGCGAGTTCGGCTTTAGTCAGCCCCATTCGGATTAGCTCCGGATCCTGAATGCCACCGTATGCAACGATGCCCTGAAGTGATGTATTGCCAAGAACCATCAAATCAGGATCAAGGAAATATTTTTCTGTTCCGTCCTCGTCGGTATAACGTCCGCTATACACAACAATAGCCACATCGCCTACGTAACCCTTAAAACTGACGGAATCCCCAAGATTTTTCAGGGCCGTTTCAAGAACGGAATTAGATCCCCGTCGAGTATCAAGGCAATCTTTTACTGCTTTAAAGGCGCGGTATTTTTTCCATACGTTGCGTCCCATTACGATGATATTTGTAGTCCCTTCGCTGATTTCTGCGTACTCTTCGATGTCATCATTTGGATCAAATGTTGATAAATCTCTACCGCTCCACTCCGTGCCGCCGGACTGCGTGATAATATTTTGTGGTTTTATATTCCAGTCCAGTTCATAACGTTCAATGCCATCGCCCTCAATGATATTTTTCCCCGTTGTGATTGCCTGAACAGCAAGCCATTCAATACGTGCGCGAATGGCCTGCGCTTGTCTTACCATCGCTCGCTTTATTTTGAAATTGCGTGATGAATATGCATTGAATTGTTCCGGTGATACGCCTGGTTGACGAACGGCTATTTTATTTGGGTCTATACTACTTTTTGGCTTCATGTAGCCAGGGCGAATTACTTTTGATTCGTAGCCTTCATCGCGTGATACTTTACTACCAACCATAGGGGAACAAAATGCAGCCATCGGGATGTCTGGATCGTCAATAATATCAAGCGCAATATCCCGCGTCTCAAATGTAACGACTCGCTTAAAAAACAGGTTTATAAATAAAGAGTTAATCTGCCATTGAATATCTTCGGCATTAACAGTCTGTATTAACTCCGCTGGCGAATATAAACCACTCATATAACCTCTTAATACTTAGTAAAAGTGTCGTATTAATTTTATCATCTGCCTTGATCGGCATCTTTATGCATTGCTATGCAATATTGTGCAAAGTTTCAATCTTCGTTTATTTATCCGGCGTTACGTGTCATTCTGTACAGCGTTACAAGTTCAAAGACATAAATTATTCTCTTTGGTGATGAAAGGGTCGGAATATTCCGGCCTTTTTTTTGCGTGGTGTGACGGACTCAACTGATAAAAGCCGGATTTCTCCGGCCTGTGCGTTCAGAATGGAATATTGTCACCGTAGAGATCATCCCCTCCCGCTGGTGGTGTGTTGCCCTGTGTGCCTGTGGTTTTACGTCTGTTCCCGCCAGGTCGCACCGTTCGCGCACTGATTACGCTGTCTGCGATAACCTGCCAGCGCTGCCGCGTTTCACCGTTCTGTCCAGTCCACTGGCTCACCTGCATGTTACCCGCCACGCTCAGGAGTTCGCCTTTGTGATGCTTTGCCAGCGTGTCGGCTTGTCTGCCAAACGCCAGGACAGATAACCACATCGTCGCCTGACCGTCATCCGACTGCAGGGCAGTGATACCGCCATACGCGCCAGCGTCATGGGGATGCCCTTGCTGGTCTGTTTTGTCTGCGGGTCGTCCACCAACCTCCCGTAAACTGATATTTGCGCCGTCATGCTGCCTGCTCTCCGGACTTAATATTGATGGTTGTCACTTCCTCCGCTTCAGCAATCTCCCGTTCGGTCAGAGTGGCAAAGTTTGCAGCCGCCGTTGTCATGAATGCGCTAATCAGTTCGGGATGTGCTTTCGCGTATCCTTCACCGGCGTTGCGATCTATTGCCTTAATCGCCACCCTTAGCCAGTGTTCAGCCATATCAAGGGCGCGGTAATGTGGCTTTATATGTTTGTTCAGTTTTCCTGATGTGTGCATTTTTATTTTTACCCCCTCGTTTAAAAAGTTTTGAAATGTGGTGCACCTCCTCTACCTCTCTACCTAATCATCTTTCAGGTCAGTAATGGCGCGGCTTTCAGATGGGTAGAGGGCTTTCGGGGCCCTCTACCCATCCTCTACCCGCCCCTCACAAATGACCTTAATCATGGTGGAGGAGGTAGAGGGCTTTTATTTGCCTTCTACCTGACCCTCTACCTGCTTATCATATTGAATAATATATATTTATTTTCTTTAGGTAGAGGAGGTAGAGGGCTTTTGTCTAAAATTATAAAAACGCGTCGCAATCCTCTGTTGTTGTCACATTGGTTTGCGTAAGTCCTTTAACCCTGCGCGTTATATATTCACATCCGTAAACTTTCGCCGCTGGCTTCATGGCCTTGCTGAAATCAGCCACGTTTAGCGGCTTGCTTCTGCCTGCGTATGCCATAAACGCCAGATAGACGCGGTAAAGGCTGTTTCTGGTCGTGTACTTCACGGAATCGCCACCGCCACCCATCATCAGGCCGCGCGCTTCCTCCAGAAAATTCAGAAACTGGCAAAACTCAATAACCGGATCCGTCTGTTGCTTTATCGCCAGTGCTTCTTCACCGTCGCGCTGTTCAATCAACAAATGTCGCGCCTTTTCTGGATCAGCAAAGTTTGCCAGCAATCTGCGGATAATCACGGGGATTTCAGCCGCGACCTTCTCCGGTAAATCCTTGTCCTTTTCTGCCTCGCTAACGATATTGTCGAAGCGGAAAATTACGCGACGACGTGACACACCTCCGGCCCGTTCGGTGAATATCATCGGGTTATTGTTGGTAGCCAGCACCACCGCCCTGATTACCTCCGTAAAACGCTTTTCATATTTCGGGTTTATTTCCACGGGGTCGCCGCCCGTGATTTTCTTGATGCCCGTGCCTTCGCCTGTATATTTCGGCTGGTCAGCCAGGACGATAAGACGTCTCCCGACAACCTGAGCACGCCCACCAGCATCATCAAGCGAAGTCATTTCAGCGCTTACCGTGTTCTGTTTCCCTGCCAGAAGGCTGGCTATGTGCGTGAATGTACTCTTTCCGCTCCCGCCGTCTCCGGTGGCCTCAATAAACATCTGCCAGTCGTACCGGTTCGCCATAATCATGTACAGCGCGGCACATATACGCATCATCTTGCGCGGGTCTTTTCCGGCTGCGTGATCAAGCCATTTATGAAAGTTTGGCGCGTTGTCGCGGATGTTCTCCCCTGGTGCTGGTGGCGTGTACTCAATGCCGTTGTGCGTGGTGATCCAGTTCTCCGGCGAGTGCGGGGAAAATTCCCCCGTTTTCAGGTCAAGCACACCATTGGCGAACGGTAGCAAATCACCGGACGGCTCCCCCATGGGGTCGGCAATAACTTTTAACGCCTCCACGGCGTTATTAATTGCACGCTTGCTGAATGTGGCCCTGTGCTCTGAATAGATCGCCACCATTTCGCGGCTCAGCTCCATTGTGCTGACCGGACACCATACCCCGCCGCGCCATACGTGGACGATTTCACTTTCTGCATGAACACACACACCATCAAAGCGATCGGCAAGTAGTTGTGCACGTTCACTGTCTGCCATCTGTGAAAGTTGCGCCTTTTGCTTCGTCGGAAGATTAAGCACCAGACTTTCCCCACGCTCGCATTCCTCTTTGAGTCGCGGCAACTGGTCGGATAAATCCACGGGGCTGGTGTCAGTAATCCCCGCGTATTCGTGTACGGTCTTCACTCCAGCCACAGCCAATAACGTAACAATCTGCGTCATGCTGTGCTCTGTGATATGTCCTGCGCGGTAAACACGCACACACTGACGATCTTCATCAATGATCCGGTAATCGGTGATATTTTTCAGTTGCTCATCAGCCAGCACGACAGGCGGCACATCGTCGGCGGCAATATGTTTACCCGCCCATTCCTGCCACTCTTTCGCATGGCTCCACGCATCACTACCTGCAAAGATGATTACCTCTGTCAGTCTGTCGCGTGGCTGTTTTTTTAAGTTCGGTGCCAGTTTCATTTTTTGCCCCTGAATGCGTTAATCATGCTTTTCATTTTCTGGATGTTTCCCCGCGCTTTTTCCCTGCTGATGGGGTTACTGCGGGGTGCGGCATATACCAGGGAAAAATCACGCCGGAACTGATAAACAGGCATCACGCAGTCATAGCTATACCCCTCACGGCGGTAAGTGATGCGCCGTTCTGCCACGCCTTTAATCGTTACCGTGCCGCCGTATTTATCGCGGTAAATATCGCCGTTCATAAATTCAGGCCGAGCGGGGCCGCTGGCAATAAAGCCAGAATTTTTCATTTCCATATTATTTATTCCTCGACTTAACTCGACTTATTTGATAGCAGGGCACTATTTATTGCGTCATTGAGTTTTTCTGCTGCTTCATCAATAAGTGACAACAGGCCATAAGCAATATTTGCATCTTCATTGTCATTTATGCAATCAAGCCACATATTTAATATTGCTTTTGCTGAATTATTTAAAGTTAATGAACTTTCTGCACATGCTAACAATTTAAAAAAGACTTCCCGTTCTGTATTCATTTAATCCCCCACCAGCTTACTTTCTTCCTCAATCAAAAAACTAGCGACACTTCCCGAAAGACGCGCCAGTAGGCTCGCCAGTGCGGATATATCAGCATCTGTAATTTTGTTCGGGTATACCTCAAGAAGGCGGCAAATAATTTCTGTCTGGTGCGCACGTTCAGCGGCTTCGTGTAATGTAATTTCCTGCATTAATGCACCTCTTTTAATTCATACACTGCTGAAATAATGACTTGTGATAAGCCATATTCTGATGATTCGCTTCTCACCGCAGCAATAGCCGTCTGAACATTAACAGCCTTCACGTTCTGAGCGATACCAATTGTGTGGCCTAGTGGGTTAACCGCACGAGCAAATACACGGAAGGTTTTAAGCACGGCATACCTCCTGACGAATACGGGCGGCGAATATCATCACGCAGCCAGTTGGGGATTGTTGGCGGGCTTCCTGTTCGCTGGTGGCCTCGATGTGTATTACGCGTGGTTGTGCGGTGCTCAGGGCGATAAAACGCCAGATGAAATTGTTTTCGCATTTCTGAATAAACAGCGTGTTTTCTTCACGCCCTTTCCAGAAAGCCGCAGTATAGCCCATCTCCTTAACCATCTTGCGGGCATCAACCAGCGTGTCAGCGGCAACATGTACCGTAGTTGCTCCATCTGCCATGCGGTCGTGGTGTAGTGCCAGAAAGGTGTATATAAATTTAGGGTGAGTTTGGGTATGCTGTGTTCCAGCCATAATCGTTACCTCGTTTAACGGTTTGGTTAGAAGCCCGGTTAGTGTTCGCGCACTGCCGGGTTTCGTCGTTTTTATGAATCGATCATTGTGAGATACATAGCGACCATAATGTGAGATATACATTATATTGTGGTGATATACATTGCAAGTGTTTTTATATCTCACTTTTGTGTATAGTGATATACACATAACAAATTGGTGATTAACTATGTCTGTATACAAAAATGCAAAATCGCAAATGACAACGATCAGGGTTCCCCACGATGTTATGGAGGGCATGGAATCCGTAAAACTGGACGGCGAAAGCAACGCCGGATTCATAGTAACCGCCATGCGCGGTGAGATCGCCCGCCGCCAGGCAGAAGGAAGCGGAGAAAATCCCCTCGTGTCTTCACTGGATGCCTTAGCTAAGGTCGAACAAATCGGCATCAAGGCAGCGGAGGAAATCGGGCAACTCGTAGCCGTCGCTCGTGAAGAACTCCAGCGGCGTAAAGCCAAAGAATCTGAATAATTAGTATCAGCGCCGTGATGTGAGTAACTACGGCGCATTGCTATGTAAATACTGGCAATAAACAGAAAAGGTAGTTCTACTCCGAATAATTTTATCTGACACTACTCCTGAACTAACATGCGCTTATCTTACAGGATATAAATATAAATCCATAAAATCACGATTAAATAAAGTCGCTCCAAACATAAACCACACCCAACGCTTAACAAGATAGCAACAAACAGGTAAATAACTTGCAGAAATATTTATCGCAAGGATTATCATTATTAATGACAAATCACTTTACCAAGTCATTCCCCTCTCTTATCATAAAGAGAAAGTAATAAATAAGTTAAGGGAGTTAGAATGCTATGAATCTAAAAAAAATAGCCACAAACACAAAAAACAAGATAACAGAAACATTTAATAAACTTATATTGGAGGCATCTAAAACCCCCACGCAAGATGAAATTAAAATACTTGAGAGAAGGAGTAAGAAGTTTAATTACTCCTTTTTCTCATACGCAGTCACAGGAGCTATAATAGTTTTTTGCTCTCAACCATTAATTAAATACGCAAACCCAATACTTATTTTATTGAGTGGTCTGTTACTGTCTATCATCATTATCATTCTCAGAATGATTTATATTTCACAAGCGAATGCATCATGGACAACCAAAAAACGCTCACATGTACTAGTTCATTTTCTTTCTGCATGTTTCATAGCATCAACATTGACGTTGCTATATCAGGCTTACGATAATAACATCACACACAAATTGTACTGTAAAAATATACAACAACTTATTGAAAAAAGGATAGAAATAGAAAAAAACATCAGCATATTCAGTGGGATGCAATGCACCCCGGTATATGATTACTCTTTATTTGGATTTAATCTCTTATAAAGAATGTTATTACTGATTTGAGTACAAATTCTCAAATCAGTAATTCATAATATTTTATTCTGAGATAATTTAAACTACCCACTCACCTCGAATCCATGCCTGCACTTCTGAAAGACGATATGCAACAGCAGTGGAACCAATCTTGATCCGCTTAGGAAATTTTCCTTCCTTCTCCAGCTTCCAGCGTGTGCTGTTCGCAAGAGTGGTTAGCTCCCGACATTCTTTCTCACGGATCATTCGGTCAATGTTAGGAATGTACTCCAGACCCTTTTTATCAACAATTGCCATTTTTTTCATGTTAACCAACCTTTTGTTTGAGGATTGTCACTTTTGAATCAGCACCTGCGATGCTATTGAGATATGTAGTCCAGAGTTCCAGAGCATCCAGTTTTTTAGCCATAAACTTACTCCGGTTGTAAACACCTGCCACGCCAGGTAGCGCATGGCCTAACAGTTGTTCTACTACATAAAATTCAACACCGAGATCACTTAGATGAGTAGATAGCGTTCTTCTAAGGTCGTGTAGTGACCATTGTTTTTCATGGCCCAAACGTTTACCGATTTTCCCCCCAATCTTGCTTACGCTTTCTCTAATTCGCAGACTTCCCAGCACATAACCAGTATGTTTTGTCTCTTCGTGAACATCCGTTACCCACTGTCGTAGAATTTCAGGTACTGGTCTGACGATTTCAACACCAGTTTTTGAGTGATCTTTTGGTACAGTCCAAACCCAACTTTCGAGATCCCATTCGCTCCATTCTGATAATCGGGCTTCACTCATTCGACATCCAAATACTGTACAAAGCACAAACATTTTTCGCGTGTATTCAGACATTAGTTTTAAATCAGGCTCGACAAAAATTGCCTTCCAGAGCTGGCCGAGTTCGGCTTCATCCAGAACCCGATCCCGCTTACCTGCAATCTGCCCCACATCACTCATGCGCAAATCCTTTAAAGCATCACACGTCGCGTACTGGCGTACCCGACAAAAACGAAGAGCTAATTTAGTGTCAGAAAAAACATACGCCGCCATAACTGGTGCATTACGTTTAATTCGGTCAAAACAGTCCAGCCATTCATATAGGTGAGTGTCATTTACGGGCAAATGACCGATATAGGGAAAGATATGCTTTCGAAATCTGCCAAGCGTTACAGCATGAGTTTTACGACGCACCTTACAGTAATTTTCATACCAGTAATTTAGTGCATCCTCCACTGTGACCGGCTTTAAGCGTTCTTCAGCCTGAATCTTAATCTGGATACGCGGATCACGTTTGTCAGCCAACCAACCACGGCACTCGTCGCGCTTTTCCCTTGCCTGTTTGAGTGACATATCAGGATATTTACCCAACGTTAGCCAGACCGGAGCAGCCCGGCCACCTGCTAACCTGTAGAAGAAAACAAAGCTTACAGCCCCTTTAGTACTCACACGAATAGAAAGCCCCTTTCCATCAGCAATGGTGATCTGCTTTTCTCTGGGTTTCCCCAGATATCCTTTAAGCGCTTTGTCGCTCAGTTTGTTCTCGCCAGCCATTTTTAGCCCCAAAAAGCAATACAAGCTGCAATACAGAGATGATTGCAACACACAGATAACGAGGAAAATTCAGTGAAAGCACCAGATAAACTTATTCTTTATTATCAAAAGATTAAGTGTAAAAACCAGCAACTACACGAAAGCCTCAGAAAGCCATGCTAAGTGCTTGGGTTTGACATAACCCGGCGTAAATTCAGAGGTGGAGCCGCCACGGGATCGGATAACCTCACCGGAAACAATCGGCGAAACGTACAGCGCCATGTTTACCAGTCCCGGAATTTGTGAGAGATAGACTTTTTCCGTGGTGAAAGGATAGGTTTCACGGAAAAACAGGCGCAGAAACAGCGGATCGAACTTAAAGTGATGCTGGGTCGATGCCAGTAATTCTGCAGTTGTATATACAGACATAAATTATTTCCATAAAAAAAGCCGCACAGGCGGCCTTTGTTGATGAAGGGGAAGATTAAACGATGCTGATTGCCGTTCCGGCAAACGCGGTCCGTTTTTTCGTCTCGTCGCTGGCAGCCTCCGGCCAGAGCACATCCTCATAACGGAACGAGCCGGACTTGTAGAACGTCAGTGTGGTGCTGGTCTGGTCAGCAGCAACCGCAAGAATGCCAACGGCTGCACCGTCGGTGGTGCCATCCCACACAACCAGCTTACGGATAGTGCCATCCAGCATCAGTGGGGTCATTGCAGGCGTTTTCGCACTCAATCCGCCAGGCGCAATTGCTGTATGAGCTGGATCACTGTTACCCAGCGGCTGGTAATGGTTAAACTCTTCTTTTGTCGCCATAACTGCCTCTTATACCGGTAAAGCTTCAGGTGTATTAAGTAATTCTTTATTGGTATCAGATGCCAGGTTACCTGCAGCCAGCGGTGCCGGTGCACCCTGCATCAGACGATCCAGCGCAGTGTCACTGCGCGCCTGTGCACTCTGTGGTGCTGCGGCCAGAATGCGGCGGGCCGTTTCCACGGTCATTCCGGGGGTTTCTGCCAGAACGCGCGCCTGTTCTTCGCGTCCGTGAGCCTCCTCACAGTTGAGGATCCCCATAATGCGGCTGTTTTCTGCCGCAACCGCTGCGGTGATCTGTGCGTTCACATCCGGCTGCGCCGCGCTGGCGTTTTCGCCCTCCTTCGCAGGCTCCACGGTGGTGATGTCAGCCTGCGAAGCAGTGGCTGAAACAGTTGTTGATTGAGTCTCTTTGGTCATTCGCCCTCCTGAGAGACGGGATTTACGTGCATCCAGTGCATCACGCATGACGGTGATCGCATCGCTGCTGTTAACAAGTTCATCAGCCAGTCCGGCATCAATGGCCTCCTGACCGCTGTACACTGCAGCCTCGGTATCCAGCACAGCCTGCACAGACAGGCCGGTATATGCCGACACCTTCTGCGCAAACATCTGGCGGGTTGCGTCCATCCGGGACTGCAGTGTCTCCCGGACGTCATCCGGAAGATGGCTGTAGGGATTGCCATCCACCTTATGGCTGCCGCTGTAAATCAGCGTGATTTCCACACCCTGTTTCTCCAGGACAGCACCGTAATTACTGTGAGCCATCATGACGCCGATGGAGCCTGTCCGGGCGGTCTGCGTGACCAGACGCCGGGAGGCGGCACTGGCAAGCAGCTGACCTGCACTGCAGTTCATGTCGTTGGCCAGCGCCCATACCGGTTTTATGTCACGCACACGGGCGATGATGTCAGCGCAGTCAAATGCCCCCGCCACCATTCCGCCTGGCGTGTCCATATCGAGCAGAATGCCGTCCACCATCGGGTCGCTGGCAGCCTGTTGCAGACGGGCGATAATGCCGTTGTAACCGGTCATCCCCGAGTACGGCTGCAGCGCCCGCGTCCGGCTGACCAGCGTGCCGGACACCGGCAGCACGGCGATGCCGTTCATGACCTGATAACTCCGGGCCTGTCGTGGTCCGTCATCATCACCGGATAATGCCAGCGTCGCGAGTGCCTCCTGGGCAGTCAGGCTGTCGCCGGACACCGCATCCGTCAGGCGGCTGATCCCAAGCTGGCCTGCAAGCGCACAAAAGAAAACCCGCGCATAGGCGGGTTCAAGCATCAGCGGCTCATTAAAGGCCATGCTGGCAATATGCGGGAGATTACGCAGCTCTGCTGTCACTCTTCTCCTCCTCTGTTGATTGTCGCAGCCCGGATTCAAATGCCGCAGCCGCCCAGGCGGGTGGTTTAAGACCGGCTGCACGACGCTCCATCGTTTCACGGACCTGCTGGGCAAAAATTTCCTGATAGTCATCGCCGCGTTTTGCACACTCTTTCTCGTAGGTACTCAGCCCGGCTTCTATCAGCATCACCGCTTCCTGAACTTCTTTCAGACCATCGATGGCCATACGACCGGAGCCTATCCAGTCGCAGTTCCCCCAGGCACTGCGGGCTTCCTGAAAACTGAAGCGCGCTTTTGAAGGTAACGTCACCACGCGGCGGGCGATGGCCTCTTCCAGCCAGCACAGAAACATCTGGCTCGCCTGACGGGATGCGACGAATTTTCGCCGCCCCATAAAGTGCGCCCACGACTCGTTCGCGCTGGCCCGTGCCGTGGAGTAGCTCATCTGGGCGTAATTCCGGGAAAGCTGCTCATACGAGACACCCAGTCCGGCAGCGATATACCGCAGCAGTGACTGCTCAAACACGGAGTAGCCGTTATCCGTGTCCTGAGCCGTCTGCAGGTTCAGTGAGTCACCCGGCATCAGGTGCGGCACTTTTGCGCCTCCCAGACGGACCGGTGCTGCGGCGTAATACGCGGCAATTTCACCAATCCAGCCGGTCAGCCTTTCCCGCTGCTCCTGACTGTTCGCGCCCAGAATAAAATCCATCGCTGACTGCGTATCCAGCTCACTCTCAATGGTGGCGGCATACATCGCCTTCACAATGGCGCTCTGCAGCTGCGTGTTCTGCAGCGTGTCGAGCATCTTCATCTGCTCCATCACGCTGTAAAACACATTTGCACCGCGGGTCTGCCCGTCCTCCACGGGTTCAAAAACGTGAATGAACGAGGCGCGCCCGCCGGGTAACTCACGGGGTATCCATGTCCATTTCTGCGGCATCCAGCCAGGATAGCCGTCCTCGCTGACGTAATATCCCAGCGCCGCACCGCTGTCATTAATCTGCACACCGGCACGGCAGTTCCGGCTGTCGCCGGTATTGTTCGGGTTGCTGATGCGCTTCGGGCTGACCATCCGGAACTGTGTCCGGAAAAGCCGCGACGAACTGGTATCCCAGGTGGCCTGAACGAACAGTTCACCGTTAAAGGCGTGCATGGCCACACCTTCCCGAATCATCATGGTAAACGTGCGTTTTCGCTCAACGTCAATGCAGCAGCAGTCATCCTCGGCAAACTCTTTCCATGCCGCTTCAACCTCGCGGGAAAAGGCACGGGCTTCTTCCTCCCCGATGCCCAGATAGCGCCAGCTTGGGCGATGACTGAGCCGGAAAAAAGACCCGACGATATGATCCTGATGCAGCTGGATGGCGTTGGCAGCATAGCCGTTATTGCGTACCAGATCGTCCGCGCGGGCATTGCCACGGGTAAAGTTGGGCAGCAGGGCTGCATCCACACTTTCACTCGGTGGATTCCACGCCCGCAACTGCCCACCAAATCCGCTGCCACCGCCGTGATAACCGGCATATTCACGCAGTGATGTCATGCCGTCCGGCCCCAGAAGGGTGGGAATGGTGGACGTTTTCATACATAAAATCCTGCAGGTCCCCTGCGTCGCTGTGTCATGCCGGTCTGCACTTCCAGCTCCGCAATGTATTTTTTCAGGTCAGACACGGAAGTGGCCGTAAACTCCACTCTCCGTCCGTCTTTCTGTACCGTTGCCACCCGTTTTCCTGTCATCAGGTCATGCAGTGCCGCACGGGCAGCGGCAAGTTCTTCCTGTCGCGTCATTCATCCTCTCCGGATAAGGCACGGGCGTAATCTGCCAGTGTTTTCTTGTTGGTTGCTGCACCATCCTCTTCCTGCAGGCTCGCCAGCAGCGCACTGAGATCCAGCTGCCAGCGGGAAATACTGATGCGCAGCGCCGCCAGCGCATAAACGAAGCAGTCGAGTGCCTCATTGCGTCGCTTTTTGCTGTCCCACAGTATTTTTTTCCTGCCATCCACCCATTTTTCGACCTGCTCTTCAGCAGTCAGCTGCTGCGCTTCGGTCAGATCAAAAATATCCGGGTTATTCGGGAAGTGAACGGCACCGGGAAGCGGTTCATCCCCTTCCGGCGTCAGTGTGAAGCGGTTATAAATTTGCTCTTTCGCGGTATCCGTACCGATTTCGGTAAGGTAAACCCCGTTTTTGTTTCGCTTACGTGGCATGCTGGCCACCGGCTTTCCGTATACGGATGCACCTTTAATGGGGATCACCCTGAACAGCCCATGTTTTTTCGAGCGTTCATACACAATGGTCGGGTCAATCCCGCCAGTATCCCAGCAGATACGGGATACCGACATTTCTGCACCATTCCGGCGGGTGTAGGTTTTATTGATGGCCTCATCCACACGCAGCAGCGTCTGCTCGTCGTCGTGGCGGCCCATAATAATCTGCCGGTCAATCAGCCAGCTTTCCTCACCCGGCCCCCATCCCCATACGCGCATTTCGTAGCGATCCAGCTGGGAGTCGATACCGGCGGTCAGGTAAGCCACACGGTCAGGAACGGGCGCTGAATAATGCTCTTTCCGTTCTGCCATCACTTCAGCATCCGGACGTTCGCCGATTTTCGCCTCCCACGTCTCACCGAGCGTGGTGTTCACGAAGGTTTTACGTTTTCCCGTATCCCCTTTCGTTTTCATCCAGTCTTTGACAATCTGCACCCAGGTGGTGAACGGGCTGTACGCTGTCCAGATGTGAAAGGTCACACTGTCAGGCGGCTCAATCTCTTCACCGGATGACGAAAACCAGAGAATGCCATCACGGGTCCAGATCCCGGTCTTTTCGCAGATATAACGGGCATCAGTAAAGTCCAGATCCTGCTGGCGGATGACGCAGGCATTATGCTCGCAGAGATAAAACACGCTGGAGGGATCATCCGGCGTCCATTTGAGGCCAAACGGCGTCTCTTTATCGCCAAATTTAAGATACTGCTCCTCCCCGCAGTGCGGGCAGGCAACATGAAAACGCATAAAATGCGGGGATTCACTGGCAGCACGCTCAATCTGGCAGGTGCCTCTCACTTTAGGCGTCGAGCCACGGATGGACTTTGGCCAGACCGAGCCTTCAATACGCTTGTCGCCCAGGAACGTCGGGGAGCCTTCCTGTTCAATATCATCATCAAAGGCAGCAAGTTCATCATAACCCGCCACATCCACCGACTTTTCACGGTAGTTTTTTGCCGCTTTACCGCCCAGGCACCAGAAGCCACGACCATTGGTGAAACGCTTCATGGTGAGCGTGTTATCCCGGTGCTTTTTGCCATACCACGGAGCCAGCGCCAGCAGCGATGGAATATCACGGATGGTCGGCTCGACGTGGGTTTTCATAAAGTTCTCGGCATCACCATCCGTCGGCAACCAGATAAGTGTGTTGCGCTGCTTATGCTCTATGAAGTAGGCATAAACACCCAACAGCATTTTGGAATAACCAACACGGGCAGACTTCACCACATTCACCTCGCGGATGTAGTCGCTGCCCATCGCATTCATGATGGCCCGCTGAAAGGGCAGTGTTTCCCAGCGCCCTTCCTGGTATGCGGATTCTTTCGGGAGATAGTAATTGGCATCCGCCCATTCAACGGCGGTCTGTGGCTCCGGCCTGAACAGTGAGCGAAGCCCGGCGCGGACAAAATGCCGCAGCCTGTTAACCTGACTGTTCGATATATTCACTCAGCAACCCCAGTATCAGTTCATCCAGCGCGGCTGCTTTGTTCATGGCTTTGATGATATCCCGTTTCAGGAAATCAACATGTCGGTTTTCCAGTTCCGGAAAACGCCGCTGCACCGACAGGGGGATCCCGTCGAGAATACTGGCAATTTCACCTGCGATCCGCGACAACACGAAAGTACAGAATGCGGTTTCCACCACTTCAGCGGAGTCTCTGGCATTCTTCAGTTCCTGTGCGTCGGCCTGCGCACGCGTAAGTCGATGGCGTTCGTACTCAATAGTCCCTGGCTGGAGATCTGCCTCGCTGGCCTGCCGCAGTTCTTCAACCTCCCGGCGCAGCTTTTCGTTCTCAATTTCAGCATCCCTTTCGGCATACCATTTTATGACGGCGGCAGAGTCATAAAGCACCTCATTACCCTTCCCACCACCTCGCAGAACGGGCATTCCCTGCTCCTGCCAGTTCTGAATGGTACGGATACTCGCACCGAAAATGTCAGCCAGCTGCTTTTTGTTGACTTCCATTGTTCATTCCACGGACAAAAACAGAGAAAGGAAACGACAGAGGCTAAAAAGCCCGTTTTCAGCACCTGTCGTTTCCTTTCTTTTCAGGGGGTGTTTTAAATAAAAACATTAGGTTACGGCGAAGAAGAACGGAAACGCCTTAAACCGGAAAATTTTCATAAATAGCGAAAACCCGCGAGGTCGCCGCCCCGTAACGGTCTGGATCACCGGAAAGGACCCGCCAACGACTTTCGCGTGCAGGCATTAAAAATTTTGCAGTTCCATGCCTAGTTGAAACCTCGATTTCTATAACATCCAATTTTGTAAATTTAGATATAGCTCAACTTTTCCCAATGTTTTCAAGTGTATAAAAACAATTGGCGTTACGCCATAACACTATACTTAGGATAAGTAAAGATTTTAAGGAGTTTTAATGAGTCAACATCAATATTATCCACAGCTGAAATGGAAGCCTGCTGAATATGAATCTCTGATGCTTTTAGATCAAACTACGCTCTCTGGTTTTACTCCGATCATTACCATTCCAGACATAGACTGGGATTATGAAAACGAATGCTACAAGAAGAGTTTGAGTTCTTACTTATCTGACTTCGGTATTAACCTTGCGGCATCCTGGAAAGCCAATCGTCCTGTTTTGCTGGATGTTAAATATTTAGATAAACATGGTTCGAGCCGCCATCATCCTCTAGATATGTGTATCCAAGATGCTAGAGTAAATGGTAAGGAAATTATCCCTGTTGTTTCTCCCGCATATTCAACAAACTATATACATGCTGTTCAACGCAACTTAATCAATGGGCTCGCTATATCTATCACCCCCCAGACATGGCACCAATTCACAAGTCTGGTTAACCACTTAAATATTCATCCTAGTTTAATTGATGTAATCATTGATTTTGGAGATATTCAAAACGCAACTGATAGTTTAAAACAACAAGCATTAAGCATGGTCAACACATTATCAGGCCAAGCTCCGTGGAGAAACTTGATTTTATCTTCAACCGCATACCCGGCATCACAGGCAGGGATACCGCAACATCAAGTTCATCATATTCCGCGCCATGAATACGATCTTTGGATGTACGTAGTACAGAATTTTAGCAATGGAAGAACGCCAAGTTTTAGTGATTATCCCACCGCTAGCTCTACCATTACGAGCGTAGACCCACGCTTCATGTCTCAGTATGTCTCAGTGAGATATTCGAACGATACCTCATGGATCTTTGTAAAAGGTACCGCAGTTAAAGGAAATGGATGGGGCCAAACTAAAAACTTATGTACTACCCTTGTTAGTTCGCCAGAGTATCAAGTCTTTGGCTCCAAATTTAGTTGGGGGGATGATTACATTTACCAAAGATCATTAGGCGCTAACAAATCTGGCGGCTCTAAAGAATGGCGTAAAGTTGCACATACGCACCATATTACGTTAGTCGTGAGACAGCTTTATTGGTTGGCGCAGACTCAGCCTGCCAAGCCTTAACTTTCCAGCCTACGCGTTTCTTTAAGGCTGTTCTGACTTCAAGCCTGAGATTCGCTATTGGAATATTTTCCGCAATAATATTCCATAACTCAAATCGGGGCTTGCTTTTTATTCCTTTGGAATAGCCCCATCGTTCAAGTACGTCGATACATTCATCTTTCCAAAGCAATTGAGCGAGCATCAATGTGTCATGGTTTCGATTAAGCTTTTCTCCACGCATGTGCTTTATAAGAATGGCGCCTTTTGGCCCAACAGAAACCGTTTTAACGCCCCACCAACCTGGGATTAACTTTAATGCTCCCTCAAGGTGTTTCTCAGCTACGACAAGAGTAACCTTGTCCATTACAGAAGAATAATGCTTGATTTGAAGAGGCAAACGCTCCAAAGAGTCATATTCACTTTTGAGCTCGTACCCGTGTATAACACCATTTATTACAGCAATGTCTGCTCTACTGGCGCCAAGGGATATGGAAAATTCATCGACCACAAGGCAGTCTGGATCTAAATGCGATTCTTTCAAAAGCTTATGATGCACCGCGAACCTAACATCTTGATCTTTCATGACTTCTCCTTACTCCCTCCGTTATTGAATTATAGCGCACTGCATTTTACTGCATTTGAGAGATTTGACCACTTCAATCACAAAATGCTTATCTGCAGCAACAAGATTCATAGCCATACGACTATGGTGATTACCTTTTGTCTGGAAAACTGACCATTCCACGAAGATCAGATAGGTCTATAGAATCTTGGTTTGTCATAGCGTTCGCCTTACTTTGAGATGAACCTTTGCTGCATAGGAGATCAGCCCGTCAAGGCTCACCAGCACTAACTGACTACTCAAAGGCTCATTCCAAAGGGTTTGGTTCGACGTGGTTGAGTGCGCTCCGGTGCGCGGTGAAATACCTGTACAAAAATGCCCCGCATCTGCGAGGCATTTTCCTGAAAGTCACGTATAAAATTTCAGTGAAATTAAAATTATTTTAAGCACTGCGTCCTGATGTATTCCTGCAGGTAGTTAACCTGCGCGGTTATCCTGTCGATTCCACTTCGGAGACGGTAATAATTGAGTTCAGCATCTGCTGTAAGTCTTGGGCTTTCTCCATCGCCCATGCTGCTGGCTCCGGTCGTTGACTTTGCACAGGTGGCGGAGACTTGCAGGCGCTTACGACCAACAGAAACATCAGCACGGAGACTTTCGATAGTCGCGTTAGCATCAGCAAGCTCCTTTGTGTATCTGGCGTCGAGTTCTGCTACATCACGTTGACGCTTCTGCATGTCAGCGATTGTGGATGTGGCTTTATCGCGCTGCTCTTTGTAGGCGATGGCGTTATCACGGTAATGATTAACAGCCCATGACAGGCAGACGATGATGCAGATAACCAGAGCGGAGATAATCGCGGTTACTCTGCTCATACCTCAATCTCTCTGACCGTTCCGCCAGCTTCTTTGAATTTTGCAATCAGGCTGTCAGCCTTATGCTCGAACTGACCATAACCAGCCCCCGGCAGTGAAGCCCAGATATTGCTGCAACGGTCGATAGCCTGACGAATATCACCGCGATCAATCATCGGTAAAGCGCCACGCTCCTTAATCTGCTGCAGTGCAACAGCGTCCTGGCTTTTTGGAGAGAAGTCTTTCAGGCCAAGCTGCTTACGATAGGAATCCCACCAACGGGAAAGAAGCTGGTAGCGCCCGGCTGCTGTTGATTTGAGTTTTGGGTTTAGCGTGACAAGTTTGCGAGGGTGATCGGAGTAATCAGTAAATAGCTCTCCGCCTACAATGACGTCATAACCATGATTTCTGGTTTTCTGCCGTCCGTTATCCGTTCCTTCTGACCATGCCACCATATCGAGGAAAGCTTTACGCTGAGGATTAAGATTTTGCATTTTTCACCCCTGTCAGTCGTTCCCAGAAGTACGTCAGTGCAACCGAACCCATCGCACCACTAATCCCCGCTGTCGCGAGAATCATGTAAATACTGAATCCACTTTCGATGCTGATCAGGCCACCAATAACACCGGTGAATCCTGATACCACTATCTGAGCCAGAGCATTTATCCAACTCCACGTTGCTTTACTCTGCTTCACATCTATCAGGTAGCGGACTAGACCGCCCCAACCTGCGATGATCAGCAAAACGAGCCAGAACGCTCCGGCAAGGCTCTCTTTTTCGTGCATATGAATAGCCAATGTTTCGCCGCCGACAAAAGGCCGGGACGTTAAATGTCAGAAATCAGGCTCACGGGGTAATTTAACGACAAAGCACGGAGTTGATGCTCCCCGCAAGCCTGGAATAAAAAAGCCAGCATGTAGCTGGCAACAGAGGGTTAAGCAATATCAACTCAACAGCTGAAGACACCCTGGCTGGGGTACGTTGGAAGGATACTCACCGCCCAGAAACAGAAAAGCCCAAGGCTTTAAACCTCGAGCTTGAATTTGGATTACTGCCAGTGCGTACAATATTGGCAAAATATCAGATTTATATGAAATATATGCTTTTTAATCCAGTTTTGCAATATTTTGCTGTGAAAATGTCGCCTTTTGTTTTGAACGTGTTCTCGTTAGAAGCAATAAAGCTTCGCTATCAAGCTGTAGAAAAATGTGCTTCATTGCAACCCAGCGTTCAGTGAATGTCTCAGACCAGTTTTTTGATGTCACTCCCACCAGTGACGCCAGTTCCTGGTATTCATAAGCCTCACGCCCTGCCAGTTCGCTCTTCACATCCTGTGCCGCCAGCCAGATCAACTTCTTCAGGCGTTCCAGTGTCTTACCTGCAATTTTTCTGGTACCCAACAGAGTCTTAAACTCGCTCCATGCCCACTGCGTTATGGCAACCTGATGCTCCCAGCGAATATTTTCACTGTAACTCCACAGCAACCATGCTTTCTGATGCTCATCGAGAGACAGAACAGCGCGGCGCCATGAAGAGGTTGAAAACTCGACCGGACTGATCAGGGCGACAGATGAACCTTTTGCGTACGACTGTTTACCGGAAATCGGCGGATTATCCAGCATAATAATCTTGCCAGTTACCTCATCCAGAATGCGTCGCTTCTTTCGTTTGTATGTACCAGTATCAAATTGTGCATGCTCCAGCCAGGCTTCAAGCTGGCCTTTCGTTGCTCCGCTCAAGTCAGCGGTAGCCACCATGAGTTGCTCGCGGACATACTGTAAATATTGGGTATTCATGCGGCAGCTCCTTTCAGTGTTTTGGCGTAATTCCTCAGTATTCGGTAATCGGTCAAAACAGAACCAGGAAAACGATATAAGCGCAGGCGCACCCAGCGGCGGCGAAGACGCTCTGCCATATAAGACTCAAACATCATTCATTCCCCAGTTCAGTGATGGTCAGTTCCAGCTTCCCACCTTTGGTAACAGGCATCTTCACAACGCGGTAATCAACGACCAGCTCATCATCCAGCCAGAAACCTGCTTTAGTGAGTGCGTCAAAAGCGGCTTTTTGCAGATTATCCAGGTCACGGCGACGGCGATCCGGCATGTGGCACTCAATGCGGATTTTCACAGGCATAGCCAGACCGATATCCAGCATTGAGCCTTTAATGATTCGGGCGACGTTATCACGGTATGCCTGCCCTTCTGCGCTGATGTGCGTGCGCCCGCGATTATGGCGGTAATAGCGATTATTGCTCGGAGGCCAGGGTAATGTGATGCTGTAGGTATTCACGCCTTAATAACCCCCTCTTTCAGCCAGATAACCTGTGTTCTCGCCATACCTTCCAGCGCGCATTCTTTTGCATATGCAGCATCGACAAAATGTGTGCGGCGGTCGATTTCGTCGTGGCAGGCAGAACATGCAATGGTGGCAATCAGGTCTGGCGGTTTGGTACCGGTGCCGCACAATCCAGCCAGCCGGATATGTGCCAGTACTGACGTTTCAGAATTGCCATTACATACGCCAGGGATTCTTACCTGGCATTCCCGACCACGCGCTGCTTTTCTCAAATCAGCCATGATTCCTCCTTGCTGCCAGTCGCAACCATTTTTTATCAACCAGGCTAGCGGTATATCCGAGCAGTGTTGGTATTTCGGATGGCTTCAGCTCAGGCTTACGCTTACGACGATTTGATACTCTGTAGATGTGTCCGTTCATGACACGAATAAGCGGTGTAGCCATTACGCCTCCTGCTTGTCGCGGAGCAGCTGGAACTCGCAGCTCTGCGGAATAGTCAGGTGGCAGCCAATATTCACCGCCCAGGCTTCAACCTTACACAGGAAGACATACATCTCTCCGGTATCAAGATCGGAGGTATGGCGTAACGACTGGATAGTGGTGATATCACCGGTTACGACATCAACCAGGTCTTTGGTTTCATAACCGAGATATGTGTGTTTGAGAGCATCTTTTACCCATGCTGCAGTAGCGAACGATTTCCCCCTGCTTATGAGGTATTCACTGATTTCGCTGTACCACATGTGGCTAAGTGCATTCTGGGAAAGACTGCGTCTCTCGCGCCACGGTTTAAGCACCATGCGAAAGCATTTGCCGTCCTCCAGATAAGGCTGGATCTGCTGACCGATAGCGGTGAAGTTACCGCGATGCAGTTTGATGCCATCTTGTGGTAGGTTCACGCTTCACCTCCACAGAGGTCAGACGCTGGATGCAAAAAAACGCAGGTGCATTTCTGCATCTGTGAAGGGAGAAGAGAGTTTGGATTGTGTGTGCGCATAAACGTCCCCGTTTAGCGCAGAAGTCACCGAAGTTGTTCAGGCTCCGGTGATACAATTATGGCGAATTGATTATTCATAATCAAACAAGATAAGGTCTCAAACTTCATGCAAGCCAAGATTTATTTCTGACAGAATCATACAAAGAAGCTATTGGTCAGAATCTACTCGGACTGTAAAACATACGCATAACCTTAAGCTCTCACTTTAAGCATTGTTGAAATAATAGCCGTCAAGTACAACCTTAACCACGACTGGGATATTTCCCTAGCTACCACGAGTTGTACGGCTATTAAACTGCCGTTAAATTCAGTAAGAGAATTTCATCCGATAAGTCAAGGCATGTAAAACATGAAAATTAACAAGATATTATCATCTGCAACACTATTGTATGGTATGTCAATGGCCATGTCGGTCGGGAGTTGTGCAACACCTGTCCAGACTAATCTTCCTGGTTACACCCCGGGTGCAGATATCATTAGTGTTTCACCGACCAGAAACCAGGTCGATCTCATTGGTGATGTTGTTTATTCCCAGATAAAAGGAACTCGTTCTGTCAGACAGCTTCACATGTCAGTTCTTGTCCCACGAACAAATGATTTAAAACCAGCCATTATTTATTATCCCGGCGGCGGATTCATGTCTTCTGAACATGACAAATTTATTGAAATGAGAATGGCTCTGGCTGAAGCTGGTTTTGTTGTGGCCGCTGTAGAATACAGAACAATTCCTGATACATTTCCAGCACCAGTTGAGGATGGGAAAGCTGCAATACGTTACTTGAGAGAACATGCCAGCGATTATGGGATTGATCCTCAAAGAATCGGAGTTCTGGGTGACTCTGCCGGTGGATGGCTTGCCCAGATGATGGGAACTACAAATGGTGACAAAACCTTTAATAAAGGTGACTTTCTTCAGCAATCAGCAGATGTTCAGGCAGTTGCCACACTTTATGGGATTTCTGACTTGTTGAATATTGGCGAGGGGTTCCCTGAATCAGTGCAGGAGGTTCATCGATCTCCTGCCGTAACCGAAGCCTTAATGATCAATGGCCCTGCATTCAGAAGTTTTGCGGGAGCCCCCATAACAGCGTCAAAAGAAAAAGCGCTAAACGCCAGTCCAATCGGACATATGAAAGGAGTAAAACCCCCATTTCTTATTATGCATGGTAGCAAAGACACTCTGGTTTCACCTGAGCAAAGCGCCAAACTATTCAGGATGTTGAAGAAGAACGGCGATAACGCTGAGTACGTTCTGGTAGAAGGGGCTGAGCATGGCGATAATACATGGTATCAGCCAATTATTATAAACAGAGTTGTTGAGTGGTTTACTAAAAACCTGGGAACCCCCATAAAAACCGCTACCCAACAACAAAAAACAAACGCTGACCTGTAAAAAGCAGCCCGCACTTATGCGGGCTAACCTATTTCACTCGATTCAAAAGAAATTATTTTTAATGGGGGCGTGACCAGCCTCTCGGTGCTCAGATACTTAATGAAGTGGAGTGGCATTCAGGCAAGAGGTTAACATCACCTGTTCGCCATAACCAAGCACGTGCACAAAGTTTGTTATCAGTGAATTGTTTTGTGATTGGGTATTGTTGAGCTACTAGAGCAAGAATGCCAACATCCAGTGGCAGTGCCTATAGTAAAACTATAGCTCAGGGCGCTTCGTTCAAGATAGTTAATATCATATTAGTTACTTTACTTTCATACCATAGCACGGTTGAAAAAGTGATTATTACTCAAAAATAAATCTCACCATCAACCATATATTTAAGAGTACTTATCGCCTGCTGGGCGGATATTACTTTCATTAAAGGATAGTGTTTAAAAACAATGCCATTCATAAAATAGATATCACAGGTTTTATTATCTGTATTAATTATAATTTTTTCGAATATTTTATAGGCAAGTGTTCGACATAGCTCTCGCCCATTTTTACTGGTTAAATCAATAGCATGAAAATCACCAAGTGAACTCACCCCTTTACTCTTCAAAGTTTTTAATGATACCGAAGCCCTTCGTAATTCCTTATCTAATAGTCTTATTTTCTCTGCTATAGCGGTAACTTCAGGCGCGACAGACAATGCAACGATTAAATTATTAATTTTCATCTGAAGCTCAATAATTTTTAACTCTAAAGTTTCATTAGCATCTTTCTTGTTTTCAACTGGTTGAATTTTGCTACAATTAAAAAGCAATTCATTAATGATATTATAATCAACCAAATCTCTTTTTATTGATGGTCTGTCACATCGATGTAATCTTCTCATCGGACAAACATAATAGCCATGCAAACTTCCAGATACCGCATGAACAATCATGGTATTACCACAAGCCTCACACTTCATAACTGTTCGAAGTAGATTTATTAGCATAGGATTCTTGCTACTATTGCTAATACCAAAAGGTGCCAACCGAATTTCCTGTACAGCGTAAAACAAATCATCTGATATGACTCTGGGATAATAGCCAGCGATTTCACTTATCCCTTTCCCTCTTGCACGATATGAAGGTACGCATATACCTATCAGAGCTTTATTCGCTAATAATTTTTCAATTACAGAAGGTCCCCATGCACTTTCTTTTCCTGAGAAATTCTTTACAGCATGATCATTTAAATACTTGGCTATTGCATTCAATGAGCGCCTTTCCATCCTGAGTTTAAAAATTAGCTCAATAGTTTTCACCCTGTCGGGGTCTGGAACAAAAGCCGTTCTTTTGTCATCCAATGAGAGCCATCTCGGACAAGAAGCCGTCATAATCGTGCCTGACTCCAGTGCATCCTGCCGTTTTTTCTTCCATGATAATTTAACCCGACTTGACTTTATCTCGCTTTCTTCATTTGCCCTTTGTGCTATAAGTATGGCTTTTATTAATGAATATGGCTCATTCAATGAGTCAATATTATAGACTGTATTATCGCAAAGAGTTATAACATCAATACCGTGATTCAAAATCAATTTCAGACGCTCAATCGCTTCACCGACTTTTTCTCTTGAAAGTCTGTCCAGACTTTCAACTAACAATGTAGTCCCTGGCAATATATAACCATGTTCTATAGCATCTAAAAATTCCGAAAAAGCTCCTGATTGTGCATGCTTTCCATTGAATGCGCTTAACCCCAAATCTTCATACGTTACGGTATCAAGGTAATAATCACTATTTACCTTTAGCCATTCAGTAATAAGCCTTCTCTGGCGGTTTAATGAATCACCAGACATCTGACCTGGTGATGAAAATCGCATATATGCTATGGCTTTTTTCATGGTGACATCTGCTAAAGTATGCTTTTATAAACCTTAGTGGTGAGATATGATTTTTGTTTAATTTTTATTTAAAAAGACAATTAAGGTCACATTATCTTGAATATACAACAATAATCGTATTGCAATTTTCTTACACCATAATCTTGAAAGCACAAAAGAATGAATAAAAACTAAAGACATTAACAAAAAACATAAAACGAGGCCCATATAAATATACGAGCCTCCATATTTTAGTCGTTTAAAAACAAATTATTTTTAATGTGGTGTGCTTCGTGACAATAAATTAATAACCAACACACCGGCACAAATCAACATCATGCCTATAATGGCTGGCAGGTCCAACCGTTGGCCGAAAAATCCCCATGATAGTAAGCTAATCAGGACAATACCGACTCCTGACCAGATAGCATAAGCAATCCCTGTAGGAATATAAGCCAGCGTCTGAGCTAATAACCAGAATGATGCACAATAACAAATAATTGTACCAACAGATGGCCATAACCGTGTAAAACCTTCTGAAAACTTCATTAAGGTTGTACCAATGACCTCTGCAAGTATTGCACCACCAAGATAAATATAAGGATTCATAGTATATTCTTTCCTGTTCAAACTGGAGAGAATTGTACTACAGTTTGAACTCAACTCACCTGTTTCATCATTGTGTACCCATTGATGTTCTTTTATATACCCTCAATACCCGTTTCATCGCGGCACTCTGGCGACACTCCTTAAAAATCAAATTCGTGCTCACCTTTCCTTCCCATTCTTCTCTGGTAGCGAACCGATAATACACCGTTCGCCAGACCTTACCATCAACGACCAGGATTCCTGCCCGCGCCATTTTAGCCGCAGCCTGATTTATGCTGGTTACGGTTGCGCCTGTTACCGCGGCAACGTCCTGCGCACAGAAGTTCTTATGAGTCCCCAGGTAATGAATAATTGCCTCTTTGCCCGTCATACACTTGCTCCTTTCAGCCCAAACTTAGCTTTGATTTCTGCGATCTTCGCCAGAGCCTGTGCACGATTTAGAGGTCTACCGCCCATGACAGGAAGTTGTTTTACTGGTTCAGGTATCGCCTCACCACGGTTAATTCGCGCGGTCATACAGGACAGTTCATCGGCAGCCTTGCGCCGTAATTCCGCGTCAGTCAACGCATTGGCCCGCATGTTCTGATACAGGTTGGTAACCAGCCAGTAGTGCGCGTTTGATTTCCACGGATAAGACTCTGCATCCGGATACAGACCACGCTTCCGGCAATACTCGTAAACCATATCAACCAGCTCGCTGACGTTTGGCAGCCCGGCGGTAACGGATGCTTCTTCCCGGCACCATGCAACAAACTGCCCGGGTGATGGCAGAAATGGTCTATTCTGCCGACGGGCAACACGCATTCCGGCGCTCACCTGCTCCATCGTGGTGATCCCGTTTTCCCGGAAAGCCAGAACCCACTGGCGGCGGATTTCGTTCAGTTCGTTCTGGTCACGATTAGCCAGGCTCGCCGGGAAAGTTGCCAGTAACTGGCTGAATACACCGTTGATTATCTGCGCTACCTGCTGTACCTGCGGCTTTTCGTCGTACTGTTCCGGCATGTTGTTGGCGATCCGACGCATC